>ENA-OPYU01000126-OPYU01000126.1-human-gut-metagenome-genome-assembly--contig:-NODE-126-length-29063-cov-5.804983_pt1 | contig 29063 bp, 33 predicted proteins | sample MGYA00242637_ERZ504482 | MGnify/ENA primary metagenome ERZ504482 (study PRJEB26092, sample SAMD00036237) | human gut metagenome | host: Homo sapiens | study: EMG produced TPA metagenomics assembly of... | reverse complement strand
AGGCAACGCCTCTGGGCTGTTTTGTTTTACGTCGCCAAATGGGTCGCCAAATACGTCACCAAATATCGAGTTTTGATCTTCCTGGGAAATGCCTTTCTCAGTAGTCATCCGAGAAAACTCCCATCTTCTCCGTTTGCATGCACATATCTTTCAAGGATTCGTGCCGCGGTTGCATGGAGCTCGGCAAGGCACGACCGCAACATGTTGGTCAAGCATAATCTTTTGGATTCTTTTGGCGTGAGCGGCTTGGTTTTGGTAGGATTTGTCAGCGGCTTGACTAAGGGGGTTTTATAACTGCCATGCAGGTAGCCGTGTTGGTAACGTTTTACCGACTTGTCAAATACCCCTCATTTTTAATGCGTCTGCAAAATGACCAATTGCTTTGACCTGCTGAAACACTATATGTTGTGTTTGACCTAAAAAAATGAATACAGGATATAGATGCTTCTTTGTCGTATGATAGATGGCGGACAGAGAACGAAGACCTTAACTGCCTCTTTTGAACGTGTCCTTGAACCGCTTGATTGGCTCTAGGGAATGTCCGCATGGAGGCTTATGGTTTATCGAGAACACAGATTGCGCGACGGCGCCGCAAGGCAGGGGCAGGCCCTGCCGGGCATCGTTTGGCTCTGAAGCGCAATGAGGCTACGACGCGAAAGAGGCAAGAGGATGAAGATCATCAAGCGCAGCGGCACCGAGGTTGTCTTTGACATCGATAAGATCGTCAATGCCATCCGCGCCGCAAACTTGGAGGTCGAGGAGAGCTCTCGTCTTACCGACCGCCAGGTGGTTTATGCGGCGCAAAACGTCGCCGAGGCATGCGAGAACGCGGGCCACACCGTTTCGGTCGAGGAGATCCAGGATTTGGTCGAGGACGAGATCATGCGTCTCGACTGCTACGAGGTCGCCCGCCACTACATCATCTATCGCTATGTTCAGAGCCTGAAGCGCCAGAAGAACACGACCGACGACAAGATTCTGTCGCTGATCGAGTGCAATAACGAAGAGGTCAAGCAGGAGAACTCTAACAAGAACCCGACCGTCAATTCCGTCCAGCGCGACTATATGGCCGGCGAGATTTCAAAGGATCTGACTCAGCGTGTGCTGCTGCCCCAGGAGATCGTGGATGCCCACAATGAGGGCCTGATCCACTTCCACGATTCTGACTACTTTGCCCAGCACATGCATAACTGCGACCTGGTGAACCTGGAGGACATGCTCCAGAACGGCACCGTTATCTCGGGCACGCTGATCGAGAAGCCGCACAGCTTCTCGACTGCCTGCAACATCGCGACGCAGATTATCGCCCAGGTTGCTTCCTCCCAGTACGGCGGCCAGTCTATTTCACTGACCCATCTCGCCCCGTTTGTTGAGGTGAGCCGTCAAAAGATTCGCGGCGAGGTTGCCCGCGAGCTCGAGGAGCTCGGTGTTTCGGCATCTGCCGAAAAGGTCCGTGAGGTCGTTGAGGACCGTCTGCGTGACGAGATCCGTCGCGGCGTCCAGACGATTCAGTATCAGGTTGTGACCCTTATGACCACAAACGGCCAGGCGCCGTTTGTGACGGTCTTTATGTATCTCAACGAGGCTCGCTCAGCGCAGGAGAAGCACGACCTTGCCATGATCGTGGAGGAGACGCTTCGTCAGCGCTATGAGGGCGTTAAGAACGAAGCCGGTGTGTGGATTACCCCGGCATTCCCCAAGCTTATCTATGTACTCGAGGACGATAATGTTCACGAGAATTCCCCGTACTTCTACCTGACCCAGCTGGCTGCCAAGTGCACCGCCAAGCGCATGGTGCCCGACTACATCTCCGAGAAGAAGATGCGCGAGCTCAAGCTGTCTAAGGGCGAGACCGCTGGCAACGGCGATTGCTACACCTGCATGGGTTGCCGCAGCTTCTTGACGCCCGACCGCTCCGGTAACGGATTTAACAATGTGGCCAACGCGCTGAACTATGACCCGAACAAGCCCAAGTACTATGGTCGCTTTAACCAGGGTGTTGTGACCATCAACCTGCCCGATGTCGCGCTGAGCTCGCATCAGGACATGGACAAGTTCTGGAAGATCTTCGATGAGCGCCTTGAGCTGTGCCATCGTGCCCTGCTGTGCCGTCATGAGCGCCTGATGGGTACGCTTTCGGATGCCGCACCGATTCTGTGGCAGTACGGCGCCCTGGCGCGCCTTAAGAAGGGCGAGACGATCGACAAACTGCTCGTGGGCGGCTATTCCACCATCAGCCTGGGGTATGCCGGTCTGTATGAGTGCGTCAAGTACATGACGGGCCACAGCCACACCGAGAAGGAAGGCACGCCGTTTGCCATGGCCGTCATGCAGCACATGAACGACAAATGCGCCGAGTGGAAGGCCGAAAGCGATATCGACTTCTCACTGTACGGCACCCCGCTTGAGTCGACGACCTACAAGTTCGCCAAGTGCCTGCAGCGCCGTTTTGGCATTATTCCGGGTGTGACGGACAAGGGCTACATTACCAACAGCTACCACGTCCATGTGTCCGAGGAGATTGATGCTTTCGATAAGCTCAAGTTTGAGGGCATGTTCCAGCAGCTTTCGCCGGGCGGTGCCATCTCCTACGTCGAGGTTCCCAACATGCAGGACAACCTTAAGGCTGTCATTCGCGTGATGCAGTACATCTACGACAACATCATGTATGCCGAGCTCAACACCAAGAGCGATTACTGCCAGGTGTGCGGCTATGACGGCGAGATCAAGATTGTCGAGGATGACGGCAAGCTGGTGTGGGAGTGCCCCAACTGCGGCAACCGCGATCAGGAGAAGATGAATGTCGCCCGTCGTACGTGCGGCTACATCGGTACTCAATTCTGGAACCAGGGTCGAACCGAGGAGATCCGCGACCGCGTGCTGCATCTCTAATACCGCTCCGGGGCTGAACCGAGAGGGCCGCTTGGGCTTTTGCTCGCTATTTCGGACAGTCCTGCGCAAGACGAAGGCCACATTAAGTGGCCTTCTTTGCGTGCGGAACTCATATCGAGCAAAAGCCCAAGCGGCCCTCTCGGTTCAGCCAAGTTGACGTAGTTGAGATGCAGCATGCGGTCTGCTCACTTCTCGAAGTTCTTAGCGGAAATGAGTTGACTTGCAACAACGTTTTGCTTGCGATGACGGTTGGGCTGCAACAAAGTTTTTATTGGACCTCGAACCCTATACTCGATGTTCGCTTCGTTCATTGAGTTACCCTTTGCATGAGGCCGGGACATATCGTCCCGCCCGCAGTTTCGCAGGCCGCAGGCCGAGAATGTTTGAGGACGGGATGATATGTCCCGGCCTCCCGGGAGAGTTACCTATGAACTACGCGAACATTAAGTATTTCGACATTGCTGATGGGGAAGGTGTTCGTACTTCTCTGTTTGTGAGTGGGTGCCGTCGTGGGTGCAAGAATTGCTTTAACTCCGTCGCGTGGGACTTTGCCGCGGGTGAACCGTTCGACCGTGCCGTCGAGGACAAGATTATCGACAGTCTTGACCATCCCTTTATTGATGGCCTGACGATTCTGGGTGGCGAGCCCATGGAACCCGAGAATCAGGCGGGTCTCGTTGACTTTATCGAACGCGTGCGTGCGGCCTATCCTGTGGAGTCGGGGAAGACCATTTGGTGCTTTACCGGCGACGTGCTCGAGGAACTTATGCCGGGCGGCCGTCATCATACCGAGGTGACGGACCGTATCCTTGCCTGCCTCGATATGTTGGTGGACGGCCCGTTCGTTCAAGACCTGTACGATATCTCCTTGCGTTTTAGGGGTTCGAGTAATCAGCGGGTGATCGACATGAACGCCACGCGCACTCGTGCCGCGCGCGAGGGCGTTTCGCTTTGCGACGCTGTGGAGCTTTGGCGGGACGATCCAGTCTATTCGACCCATACTATGTAGCTTGTGGTCGATGCCGGAGGGCGTGGTACCATAGCGCGAACGTGAAATCGGGAAAAGTGAGGCCCAGATGGTCGATCAGGAAAAAGTCGAGGCCGCCATTAAGCTGTTGCTTGAGGGCATAGGCGAGGACCCAACTCGTGAGGGCCTGCTGGAGACCCCGGCGCGCGTTGCCCGTATGTATGGTGAGATTGCCGGCGGCATGGACCAGAGTGCCGAGGAGCACCTGTCCAAAACCTTTGCCGTCGCTTCGAACGATTTGGTTATCGAGCGCGACATCACGTTCTACTCGCTGTGCGAACATCATCTGCTGCCGTTTTATGGCAAGGCCGCCATTGGTTATATCCCTAACGGTCGGGTGGCTGGGCTTTCCAAGCTCGCCCGCACGGTTGAGGTTTATGCCCGCCGTCTTCAGCTGCAGGAGCAACTGTGTGCACAGGTTGCCGATGCCCTCATGGATTATCTCGCTCCCCAGGGAGCGATTGTGTTGATGGAGGCCGAGCATATGTGCATGACCATGCGCGGCGTGCAAAAGCCCGGCACCAAGACCGTGACGCTCGCTCGCCGCGGCGTCTTTGAGACCGATCCCGCGCTCGAGGAGCGTTTCTTTAGGATGCTGGACCGCTAACCATGAGAGTCGTCAATGACTTTACATCGAAGACCGATGAGGGGACGTCGCGTCGCGGCTTTATGGCTTCGGGCCTGGCCCCCTTTGGTGCCATGCCTCGCATTGATTACATTTGTGCCAACGGGCTGTTCCGGCGGCACCTGGGCAACATTGCACAGTTGGAATCGGGGCGCATCTTCTGCCGCCACGGTATTGACCATCTGCTCGATGTCGCTCGCATTATGTGGATCAAGAATCTCGAGGAGCAGCTCGAATTTGACCGCGAGGTCATCTACGCCACGGCACTTCTTCACGATATCGGCAAAGATGAACAGTATGAATCGGGTATATCCCATGATGTTGCAAGCGAACGCGTCGCTGATGCGATTCTCGGCGGCATGCCCGATGACGTGGCGTTTGAGCCGGCCGATGCCGCAGCCATTAAGACGGCCATTCTGGGCCATCGAAAGCTGCGCGTGAACAGCCAACCGCTTGAGCGTCTGCTCTATGCGGCCGACAAAGCGTCGCGCGCCTGCTTTGCATGCCCCGCGCGCAATGCTTGCAACTGGAGCGATGATAAAAAGAACCTGTCGATTCGCGTGTAGTTAGTTTGCGCGGTCGGGGTTCTAAACGAAGGAGACGATCGCGATGAGTAACAAGAAACTGCCCGAGAATGCAACCAAGACTGAAGGCGCCGAGCTCGCCCGCCGTGGAAGGGGCGAAATATCCACCGCAACGGCGGTGCCCCATGTGAGCTATGACGATTTGCGCCATGCCGATCGTATTGTCATTGACGGCCTTGAGGTTTTTGCCAACCATGGCGTGTATCCCGAGGAGAACGCGCTGGGTCAGAAGTTCATCGTTTCTCTGGTGCTCTATGCCGACCTGCGCGCGGCGGGGGAGCACGATAACCTGGATGCCTCGATTGACTACGGCTCGGTGTGCCACGATGTTGATGGCTATCTGCGCGAGCATACGTTTAAACTCATCGAGGCGGCAGCCGAGGGTGTGGCCCAGATGCTGCTGCGTCGTTACCCCCTGCTGCTTGGTGTGCGCATAAAGCTCGATAAGCCGTGGGCTCCTGTTGGCCTGCCCCTGGCAAGCTGCGGTGTCGAGATCGAGCGCGTGCGGTAACCGGTTCTAATACGTCTCTATGGGTGGCTGCTTGAGCCGCTGCGACAGAGCTCTATTGTTGGGACAGTACGTGTCGAGCAGGGCGTGAAAACGCTGATTGTGGCTTGGCTCGAGCAAGTGGACGAACTCGTGGGCGACAACCATGTCGAGGCATTCGACGGGGTAGGCGGCGAGCTCGCGCGCGATGCGAATGGCGCCGGATTTGGGCGTGCATGATCCCCAGCGCGTTTTCATGCTGCGCACGGAGATGCGGGCCACGGTGACGCCCATTGCGACTTCGTACGCGTGCACGATGTCGCGCAGCGCCGATGTGACCTCGGACGCATAGAGCTGGTCGATGTGGGCTTGGAGCTCATCGGACGTTAGGCCGTCGAGGATTGCGTGCCGCTTGGCCTGTGGGCCTTCGTCCGATTCATCGGTACCCATAAAACTTGCGAAGGTGGCCTGTTTGGGTCGCGGTGCGGGTGATGCAAAGTTGTGATCGAGTGCATCCTGTACCGTGATGGGCTTGCCCCAAAGTGCAATGATGGACGAGGGGCTGAGCGGCTCTCGTGCCGTCGCCTGACGTTGCTCGCGCTGGGCAAGTCGGCTGATAATCCAGGCGCTGTTGCGCTTCACAAACGCTTCGATACGCTCGCGGGTGGCGCCGAGCGGTGCGCTGGCGTGGACCTCACCGCTCGAAGTGACGCGTAGGTTGAAGTTCTTGACGCGCTTTTTTGGTAACGACGACGGGGATGGGCGTCCCATCCGGTCGGGATGCGGAAATCGTAAACTGCTGCGTCAAAAGCGGTCCTTTGGATTGGGGACGGGCCGGCATGTCGACCGTTCGGCATGCCGGCCCGCTCAAGGGATGTGAAATTAATAACGCTCAAAGAAGGCGAGCGCGTTGTCGCTGCAGAGTTTTTGCATCACGGTCTTGCCAAAGTGCTTGGAGAGCATGTTCTGGAACTCGGGCATCATGCTGGCATCGGAGAGGAAGGCGGGCACAGTGGCGCCGTCCCAGTCGCCACCGAGTGCGATGACGTCCTCGCCGCCCAGGTCGAGCCAGTGCTCGATATGTGTCGCTAGCTGGTCGAAGGTGACGTCTGCGGCGGTCTTTTTGGTTGCGTCGTTGGAAAGGAACTCGCTGCAGTAGTTGAGGCCGACGATACCGCCCATGTCGCGAATGGTGCGGAACTGGTCGTCGGTGAGGTTGCGCTTGACTCTGCAGACGGTACGGGAGTTGGAGTGGCTGGCGACGAAGGGGCGCGTGGCGTGGGCGACAACCTCGTCAAAGCACTCATCGTTGAGGTGGGAGACGTCGAGCACCATGCCGGCGTGCTCCATCTGCGTAAGCGCCTCGATGCCGGCGGCGGTGAGGCCGGCGTGGGTGTCGTGGCCGCTCGCGAGCGGTCCCTGCGCGTTCCAGCTGAGTGACGACATAAGCACGCCCAGGCTCTTGAGCACCTCGATCAGCGCGGGGTCCTCGGCAAAGAACGTGGCGTTTTCGATGGTGTGGATGCAAGCGACCTTGCCGTCCTTGAGCGCGGGGCGAATGTCTGCGGCGCTGCGCACGTTGACCATACGGTCGTGGTTGAGCATTGCCTGGCCGCTCATATGCGCCATGATCTGCGCCTGGAAGCGCGCGGCGTGGGCGGTGGGAATCTCGTCGGGGACAAACGTGGCGAAGCACTGTGCCCACGGCGTGTTGTCGATCTTTGCGAGCGAGATGGCACAGGCATTACCCTCGATGAGGTCGAAATCTTGCGGATGCGTTTCGTCGCCGGGGAAATAACCGTCGGTGCCGGCGGTAAAGCGCAGGTCGAGATCGAGCGTGGCCCAGCCGATGCGGTCGGCGGTGTCGCAGTGTAGGTCAAATACGGGATATGCCATGGTTCCTCCGGTTGCAGCGTTTCTTTGCAAACTGTCTTTGAATTGTATGACTAGGGTATAGTTAGCGCCATATGTTCATGGCGGCCCGCGTTGTGCGCCGCCCTTATCACGGAGGTTTCCATGTCCAACCAGGGCAAGAAGGTCAAGACTCATTATCGCGGCACGCTCGACGACGGCACGCAATTCGATAGCTCCTACGATCGCGGCGAGCCGCTGGAGTTCACCTGCGGCGCCGGTCAGATGATCAAGGGCTTCGATGCCGCTGTTGTCGACATGCAGGTGGGCGAGAAGAAGACCGTGCACATCCCGGCCGCCGATGCCTACGGCGAGCACAACCCCGAGATGGTTATTACCTTCCCGGCCGAACAGGTTCCCAACATCGAGCAGATCGAGAAGGGCATGAAGCTCTTCCTGTCCACGCCGAGCGGTATGCCCGTCCCCGCCATCGTCATCGACGTGACGCCCGAGGCCGTGACGCTCGACGCCAACCACGAGCTGGCCGGCAAGGACCTCAACTTTGATATCGAGCTCGTCGAGGTCGAGGGCTAGAGTATGCCTGAACGCTTGGTTTCGACGACATGCTTGGGAAATCTCAACGATCCATCCTATGAACTCCTGCTTCGCCGGAAGTTGGGCGGCGTCTTTGAAGTTGACGAGCTACTGTTCGATTGGGACCGGGCTGATGTATGCGCGTTTGCGGGCGTGACGGAGCTGGGGCGCACGATCGATGTTCGGCTGGATGCTGCCGACGGCGGTCGTCTTGTCGATGGCGACGTGCTCGCCATCGACCGTTCGGGCATGGTGCCCGTGGCGGTTGTCGTGCGCCTGCGCAGCGCCGAGGTTTATTTGGTCGAAGTCGACCGCATGGATCCGATTGCGCTCGCGCATGCGTGCTGGGAGATCGGCAATATGCACGCGCCGCTTTTCCGAGGCGATTCGGACGAGCATACCGTGCGCATGTATACGCCGGTGCAGCCTGATTTTGGGCCGCATGCTCCGGGGCGTCGAGGGTGTTCGGCTCTCGGTGGTTACCTGTGAACTCGATGCGGACCGGCGCTTTGCATCGAGTGCGGCGGAGGCCGTCGTGAGCATGGATCCCGACTTTACCATCGTAAAAAAGACGCGCGGCTAAGCGCGTATATACGCAAGGCGGGCTTTGAGGGGCGACCAATCAAGGTCCGTCTTGCTGCTGATAGGAGGCTTTGGGGAAGCATATGGGTCTTGAGGGAATCAAGCTGATTGCATGCGATTTGGACGGCACGTTGCTGCATCCGGGGGAGCGCGAGCCGCGTTCCGAGGCCATTGAACTCATCGATGAACTGCATCGTCGCGGTATCGTGTTTATGCCGGCGAGCGGCCGTCAATATGCGAGCTTGCGCTACCTGTTTGCCCCGGTGGCCGATGAGCTCGCCTATGTATGCGAAAACGGAGCCCTGGTGATGAGCGAGGGGCGTGCCGTTGTCAAGCGCTCTATGGAGCGTGACCTGGCGATGGATATCGCGAATGCCGTGGTCGCCTACCCCATGCCGACGTTACCCTTTCCTGCGAGGGGCACCTCTACACCATAAGCGGCAACGATGCGTTCGTCGACCATTTGCGCTATGAGGTCCACTGCGATGTGGCGGTGGTCGGCCGTCCCGAGGACATCGACGAGGACGTCATTAAGATTGCCTTCCAGATGCCCGAGGTGGATCAGCCGGCGGCCCTGGAGTATTTCGAGCGCCTCTTTAGCGACCGTGTTGACGTGATGACGTCGGGAACCGAATGGACGGACTTTATCGGTTTCGGTTCGGGCAAGGGCTCCGCGCTTGCCGATTACGGTCGTGCCCTGGGTATTTCGCCCGATGAGATGATGGCGTTTGGCGATAACGAAAACGACCGCGACATGCTCAACGTAGTGGGCCATCCTTATCTAATGGAGAGCTGCAATCCCTCTATGCGTGGCATCAACGACCAGGTCCGCTACGTGCGCACGGTCGAAGAGGAGCTGCGCCGTCTGCTCGCCGAGTAGGTTTTCGGGACATACCTAGAAATCTAATTTTTTGCTGCAAAGTGCGAAAAGGTGGATTTAAGGCATGTTCCAAACATTTACCGGCAGTCGGGGCAGAGACCCTCGAAGATGGTGTAGTGCGACGTGACGTGCCAGCCGATTTGCTCGGACGCCTTGGCGTCGATCTGGGCATCGAAGGGGAGCGGTACGTCGATGACGCGGCTGCACGAGGTGCAGATGATATGTGCGTGCGGCTCGATGGTGCGATCGAAGCGACTTCCGCCCGGCGTCTTGATGGAGAGAATCTCGCCGGCGTCGGCCAAGAGATTGAGGTTGCGGTAGACCGTACCGCGGCTGATTTTGTCATCCTGCGCGAGCGCGACGTTGTAGATTTCGTCGGCGGTGGGATGGTTATAGCTTTGGCGCACGGCGTCAAGAACCAACTTTCGCTGCCTGGTATTCCTTCTTTGCACCGCCATGCGCCTCGCCTCTTTTCTATCAACGGTCGTAGGTAAATGATACCGTATTTAGCACACAATACTAATAACGAGGCGTGAAACCGTCTTCATTGGCAAGTGGGGCTCGGGCCTGGGCGTCTACGAGGCGAAAATCGCGTACCCATGCGCTCGTAGGAGGCATAAAGCGCTTCGAGATGAGATAGGATATTTGCCGGAGCTCCCTGTATCTCCATCTCGACTGAGCCGTCTTCCATGTTACGCACCCAGCCGGTGAGCGCGCGTGCCTGCGCGAGGTTGGTGTTGGTAAAGCGAAAGCCAACGCCCTGGACTTGCCCCGCCCAGCGCAGGAAATAGCGCAGGGGAGTGTCTTGAGTGGCCTCGTCGCTTGCGAGCACAGTAAGCCTGCGGCGCAGCTCGAGCTCGACGTTTGATGGTTTTTGAGGTTCTCGACTGCCGCCGGTGACGCTGGAGAAGAACGTATCGAAGAGGCCCATCGCTATGCCTGCTTGCCTGCGTCGGCCGGGAAGGTTATGCCGGCCTGCTGGCGCACGGCATCCATGATGCGCAGCGAGACGAGCGTGACATCGCGGTAGTGGCCAAGCTCGTGGCGTCCCGCCGGGGTCTCCCAAATCTCTTCCTTAACGTTATCGATGCCGCAGATGGCGGTGATAAAGTCTGTGAGTTCGTATTCCATAGTGTTGCTCGATTTGGGCAGGTCGAGCACGCGCCCGTTGTCTCCCTGTTCGCGCGGTGCCTCGGTCGCCGAGCCGCGTACGACGTCGCCGCGATAGTCGATGCGGACGTTGCGGGGCGTGGACAGATGGTCGATCTGGATAGTGCCACGCTCGCCTTCGATTTGCGAGGGCAGCAGGTCGTTCGTAATTTTGGAGTGCGCGAGCTCGACGGAGATGCGGCCACCGCCGTAGCTGGCGAGGATGGAGCCGCAGCCATCGATGGGGCCGTGCGTGAGCTGTTGCGTGGTGGGGTCGAGCAGAGTAGCCATGCTCGTAAGGCCGGAGGGCATGCCGAAAATCTCGACCATGGGCTCGACGGTGTAGACGCCAATGTCCATGAGGGAGCCCGATGCCATATTGCAGTCGAAGATATTGGTGGCGCGTCCCGCGAGAATCTCGTTGTAGCGCGAGGAATATTTGCCAAAGCGCAATGAGGCGCGGCGGATGGGGGCGATCTCGCCCAGGGCGTCCTCGATGGCGTGGAAGGCGGGATCGTGGAGGGGACGCATGGCCTCGAGGGCTACGACGCCCGCCGCCTCGGCTGCGCGAAAGACCTCGAGCGCTTGCGCCTCGGTGGCACAAAAAAGGCTTTTCGACGATAACGTGCTTGCCGCCGGCGATACAGGCGAGCGCCTGCTCGTAGTGGAGCGCATTGGGGCTGCCGATGTAGACGGCGTCGACGTCGTCGGCGGACGCAAGCTCGTCAAGTGCGGTGAAGTTACGCTCGCCGCCATGCTTAGTGGTGAAGGCGGCGCCGCGATCTGCATCGCGCGAGAGCGTGCCCACAAACGCGGCTTGGTCATTGGCGTTGACGACTTGGATAAAGTCGTCGGTAATCATGGATGTGCCGATGGTCGCTATGCGCAGCATGTATCCCCCTCGTGCCGTTCGGTTTACAGGATGAGTGTAGCGCGAGGAGGCAGGAAATAGCGTGCGAAAACGCCGTTACAGGTCGCTCTCGTTAAAGCCAGTGTCGATATCGAGGTTGCTGCCGTCGGCCGCCGTGGTGGCAAGTTCGTCGCAGCGCTCGTTGAGCTCATGGCCGGCGTGGCCCTTAACCCAGATGAACTCCACTTTGTGCTTGCTCTTTGCGGTGAGCAGGCGCTCCCACAGATCGCGGTTCTTGACAGGCTGCTTGTTGGCGGTCTTCCAGCCGCGCTTTTTCCAGCCGTCGATCCAGTGCTTGTTAAAGGCGTTGACGACATACTGCGAATCGGAATGGACTTCGACCTCGCAAGGGCGGTTGAGCGCCTCGAGCGCCACGATGACCGCCATGAGTTCCATGCGGTTGTTGGTGGTCTTGGCGTAGCCGCGCGAAAGCTCGGAGGTGAAGGTCTTGCCGGCGGGGTTGGTGTATTTGAGCACGGCGCCGTAGCCGCCGCGTCCCGGATTTGATCGGGCCGAGCCGTCGGTATAGATGATGACCTTCACGGGCTTCCTTTCGTTGGGTACGTTTCGTGTGAGTGACCATTGTAGCGCCATGCCCGCCGGGGGCCAGCAATCTACGATTTCTACCCCGTCTTCCGACTGTTAGTTGGCATGGATGATGCGGTTGAGCTCGTCGAGGTATTGCTGCAAGAGGAGAGAGGGCTTGCGCTCGTCGTGCATGATGTAGCCAACGTGCATCGTTGGGGCGTCTGCTAGCGGGATCGATGCCATGCCCCATTGCATTTCATTGGAGAGGACACCGGTCGACAGGGTGTAACCGTTCGACGTGATAAGTAAGTTAGTAAGTGTTCCGCGGTCCGAGATTCGTATGTTGCGGTCGCAAGGGATATAGCTAAAAGGTTCCTCGGCGTAATAGAAGGAGTTTGAGGTTCCCTGCTCAAAGCTGTAGCGCGTATAGGGCGTGAGGTCGGCAAGGGACAGCTGCGGGCGGCGTGCGAGCGGGTGGCGCTCGCTAACGAAGACGTGGACCGTCGCGTCGAATAGGGGATGGAAGCTTGCGCGGGCATCGGCGAAGGCCTTCTGCAGAACGCGGGCGTTAAAGTCATCCAGATACAGAATGCCGATATCGCTGCGAAACGCACGGACGTCATCGATGATCTGCGACGTGGTGGTCTCGCGCATGATGAATTCGAACTTGCTGTCCCGGCAGCGCTCGACGACGTTGACGAAGGCCTCGACCGAAAAAGCGTAATGCTGGGCCGAGATGGCAAGGCGCGCCTGGGGCGTGCCGCCGTCCTCGTAGCGGGCCTCGAGCATATCGGCCTGCTCTACGACTTGACGCGCATAGCCCAAAAGCTCGGTGCCGTCGTTGGTGAGCGTGACGCCGCGGCTGGAGCGCGTAAAGATCTCCAGATGGAGCTCCTGTTCCAGGCTTTTGACGGCGTTTGAGATGTTGGACTGAGCGGTATAGAGGCGCTGAGCTGCGGCGTTGATTGAGCCGGACTCTGCCACGGCGATCAGAAAACGAAGCTGCTGGAGGGTCATCGGTGCCCGTCCTTTCGATAGCTATCTGAAAAAAACCGATAACAGGTTAGCGCTTTTAAGTGATTGACCGAGCGAAACAATGCTCGTACTATTCAAAACACACAAAGGCGGTAGGTAATTAAGCCGACCAAGGAACCGGGATGCGAAAGGAGGCCCGCATATGAATTGCTTACCAAGACGAATGCCGGGCTCCTGTTTGCGCCCGTCGGCGTGATCAGGAGACAGCGACTTACTTCTCTTACTCTTATTACTTTCTTCGATCAAGGAGATCATCATGAGCCAGTTTATCAACAACCCCGAGCACACCTTTGGTTTCGATACCCTGCAGCTGCACGTTGGCCAGGAGAGCGCCGATCCTGCATCCGACTCCCGTGCTGTGCCTATCTATCAAACCACGAGCTATGTGTTCCGCAACTCCCAGCACGCCGCCGACCGCTTTGGTCTTGCCGACGCCGGTAACATCTACGGCCGTCTGACCAACTCCACCCAGGGCGTCTTCGAGGACCGTATCGCTGCGCTCGAGGGCGGCGTTGCTGGCCTCGCCGTCGCCTCTGGCGCCGCCGCCATCACCTATACCCTGCAGGCCCTCGCCCAGGCCGGTGACCACGTGGTCGCCCAGAAGACCATCTACGGCGGTTCCTACAACCTGCTGGAGCACACGCTCTCCCAGTTTGGTGTCGAGACCACCTTCGTCGATGCCCATAACCTGGACGAGGTCGAGGGCGCCATCAAGGACAACACCACGGTCATCTATCTCGAGACGCTCGGTAACCCCAACTCCGACATCCCCAACATCGACGCCATCTCCGAGATCGCCAAGAAGCACGGTCTGCCGGTTGTCGTCGACAACACTTTCGGCACCCCGTATCTGTTCCGTCCGCTGGAGCATGGCGCCAACATCGTTGTCCACTCCGCAACCAAGTTCATCGGCGGCCACGGCACCTCGCTGGGCGGTGTGATCGTCGACGGCGGTAACTTCGATTGGAAGGCGAGCGGAAAGTACGCCCAGATCGCCGAGCCCAACCCCTCCTACCACGGCGTTTCGTTTGCCGAGGCTGCCGGTCCCGCCGCCTTCGCAACCTATGTCCGCGCCATCCTGCTGCGTGACGAGGGTGCCTGCATCAGCCCGTTCAACGCCTGGGTCCTGCTCCAGGGCACCGAGACTCTGTCGCTGCGCGTTGACCGTCATGTCGAGAATACCAAGAAGGTCGTTGAGTTCCTGACCGGTGACAGCCATGTTGCCAAGGTGAACCACCCGAGCCTGCCTGAGCACCCCGACCATGAGCTCTACAAGCAATATTTCCCCAACGGCGGTGCCTCGATCTTTACCTTTGAGATTAAGGGTGGCCAGGAGGCCGCCTGGAAGTTCATCGATCATCTGCAGGTGTTTTCGCTGCTCGCCAACGTGGCCGACGTCAAGTCGCTCGTCGTGCACCCGGCTACCACCACGCACTCCCAGCTCTCTGCCGAGGAGCTCGCCGAGCAGAACATCACGCCCTCCACGATCCGTCTTTCCATTGGTACCGAGAACGCCGAGGATATCATTTGGGATCTGAAGCAGGCCTTCGCCGCGCTGGACGAGTAAGGCGACTTGTGCAAGGACCCCTTGCGACCCGATAGGTATAACTGCATAAAATGCCTGCTCAAGGCGCCTGTGCGAACAATGGTTGCACAGGCGCCTTTTTTCGCATAGAGCGGGTGCAAAAATCAGGGTTTTTCGACACGCTTTATGCATTCGAGTGTGGAAAACTCCTGTTGAGAGGATGTGAGTTTTACGCAATTGACGTGCGCCTTTTGAGTAAAGCCGCAGGTCGCGATTTGCTCGGGGTACTATGCAGCGCGATTGAATCATACGCAGCTCAAACGCAGCAAAAACGCACTACGGAGGTTTCCAGCTACATGAGGATCGATTCACGAAAACCGAAAGCCGCCGCCCTTTCCGCCGCTCTGACCGTGGCACTTTTGGCGGGCGCCGGCGCAACTGATGCCCACGCCGCAACACTGTCCGATACGGTTGGATCTACACCGTCCGAGACGACGCTGGTACAGCCCGTTGACTATCGCGGCGATGGTTATGGTTCCATGCAGGAGTGGAACGCCTCGATGGAGGCTAAGCGCGATTCCCTGGAGATGCGCGCTCAGATCATCATGAACATGTACGGTGACTATGCCACCGATGACGAGCGCGCTGTGCTGCAGGGTTGTATCGACGGTGCGGGCAGTCTTTTGACGATGGAGGAGGTCGACGCGAAGTCGACCGAGCTCGATGAGCTGCGCACTGCACTTGAGGATGCCAAGCGCGAAGCGCTCGAGACCGCCGCAGCCGAGGCCGTTCAGGCTTCGTATTACAACGCCGGCTCCGGCTTGTCTTACACGTCTGCTGCGTATTACGCGAACGGCTCGGGTCTGACGCGCTCGAGCGGCGTCAATAACTATAACGGCCGCCGCGAGACTTATTACAGCAGCAACGTGTTGTATCACCACCGCACGGGCGAATGGACGCAGGATTCCGAGGGCTTTTGGCGCGATTCCGATGGCTACTACGTCGTTGCCGCGGGCGATAAGGCCCAAGGCTCCACGTTTACCGGTTCCAAGGGCGAGTGCAAGGTCTATGACTCCGGCTGTGCTGCCGGAACCACCGACTACTATACCGGTTGGTAATCTGCCATCAGAGCAAAATAGGCACATGATGGGCGGGCGTCTTTACTGAGCTTTTAGGCAACGTAAAGCCGCCCTTTCTTTATGTGCGTTTGAGTTAACAGAGCCCTTACCGTGGCGGTACGCTGGGCGTATGCATGCGGGGCACACTGGTTCATGAGAAATAAGGTCTTTCTCGTGGAGGAAGTGGTCTCATGAACGCTCGAGATATCGCTATCGCCGCCGTCGCATTGGTACTTGGCTGTCTTGGCCCTACAGCTGCGTTTGTCGCAGGCATGCAGGGCTCGTGCGGGGCTGCTCCTATTGTGGTCGGCGCGCTCATCGCAGCAGCGCTGCTGGGAAGTGCGGGCGTGACCCTTTGCCGCGATGACGAGGACGAGACGCCGCAGGTGCGGCGCTAACCGTTGTGAAGCTGGTTTTGCCCATAGATGAAGAAGGAAGCCGCCGCAAGGGGAGTGCCCTTTGCGGCGGTTTTTGCTATTGAGACTGTTGGATGCGGTGCGGCGGCGTTACCAGCTGGCCTCGATTTCGCGGATGCGCGAATAGAGCCATTCGTTTTGCGGCACCTGGATACCGTGCTTGGCCGCGAGGCGGCAGATGGTACCCGCAAATTCCTCGACCTCGGTTCTGCGTTGAGCGATGCGGTCTTGCGCCATCGAGGGCATGCCGGCGGGATCGAGCCCTTTTATGAGACGCACCATCTGCGTTAGGTCTGCCTCGGTGAGCTCGATACCCTCGGCATTGGCGACTGCAAGCGTCTCGCGCATGGCGGAGACAAAACTGCGGAGCTGCTCGGAGCCCTGCTCCGTAGCGCTTCCGTAGGTGCCGCCGTAGGCCATACAGGTCTGGTTGATGCCGTCGTTGAGCATGAGTTTGGCCCACATGCGATGTGCGATGTCGTGCTCGACGGTATGGGCGATGCCGCAACGCGTGTAGAGCTCGTCGATGGCGATAACGGTTGCGGGGTCGGTGCCCGCTGCCGCACCAAAGCGGATCTCGCCGGCATTGGTATAGGTGAGCTCCCCGTTGAGGAATACGGCGTCCATGCCCTGGCAGATACCAAGGACGGTGTGCTCCCAGCCAAAGCGCTCGGCAATCTTCTGCTCGCTCGTGATGCCGTTGCACAGCGATGCGATCAGCGTGTCGGGTCCCACGACGCTTTCCAGGGTTTTGAGCGCCACATCGAGCCCGGTTGTCTTGACCGTGAGGATGACCAGGTCGACGGGCGTCGCCTCGCTCGCGCGGACGGACTTGAGCGCGCAGGGCTTGCCGTTGACGGTGAGCGCATCGTTCGCATGGCGCTCAAAGCGCGCGTCGTCCATAACGTATTCGACGGCGTCGTTGCCGAGCGCTTGGGCGATCATGCTGCCGTAGAGCAGGCCCACGCCGCCCTTGCCGATGAAGGCGACCTTGTTGATCTGCATGTGAATCATCTCCCCATAAAAAGGCGCCCGCGTATGGGGCGCCTGATGGATTGTATGCCGCCGGGCCATGTCGCGTGCACCGGATGGCCGTATTTAGAAGAACAAACGCATGGGAACTTATGACGCGGGGCAGACCGCAAAGACACGTGCGGGATATCCGACGCCATCACGCACCTTGGGGAAGGTGCAGAAGATGACGGCGCCCGTGGCGGGAAGCTCGTCTAGATGGTCCATGACCTCGATCTGATAGCGGTCGACCGAGAGGATGTACTGTTCGCCGGGGTAGGGGTAGGCGTCCTCACGCGTGGTCACGCTCGCCGGGTCGGTGTCAGCCGGCTCGTGGCCGATGGCGCCGATGTCGCGCTCTTCAACGAGCCACTTGATGGCGCCGAGGTCCCAGCCGGGGTAGTGGGGCTGGCCGTCCTCGTCCTTGTTCTCGAGGTCGGCGAGCTTGGACCAGTCGGAGCGGAAGGCGACGAAAGCGTCCTCGGGAATGCGACCGTGCTCATCCTCCCAGGCTTTGAGGTCCTCGATGGTCAGGATAAAGTCGGGATTCGCGGCGCACTCCTCATGCTTGTCGATCACGCAGAGCGGATGCATAAACTCGATGGGTTCAATCTCGCCAAGGGAACGACCCTCGACATGGAAGTGGCGCGGCGCGTCGACGTGGGTGCCGTACTGCGAGGCGACCGAATACTGGAAGCAACGCATGGGCGCGAGCATGTCCTCGGGCGTGCCGGGCAGGTAGTCGAGGAGCTTGGTGGACTCAAATGGCTTAAAGCCAAACCAGTGCGGGGTGTCGCATGAGAGCGTGTGGGTGAGGTTGACCCAGCGATAATCGGTGCTTTTGAGCTGGGATGCGAGGTTCCAAAGGTCGAGCGCGGGCATGGGTGGCTCCTTTCATCGGGCTTTTTGCTGATGTTAAAGCGGTGTCATGACGGCTCGATTTCTGCTGCGTTACGATACGTTCTCGATTGCGATTCCACGATGTTTCGGCCGCGTGACCGTTGTGTTTCGCCGTGCCGGGGCGCTGATGGCGAAGGGAGGGGCCGTGCAATACCGCGTTGACCCCAAAAGTGGTAACCGAATATCCGCTCTCGGTCTGGGCTGCATGAGGTTTCCCGGTGCGCCGGGCCATCCGGACGCTAAGGCAGCCGACGCCATCATTTCCCATGCGGTGGAGCAGGGGATCAATTATCTGGATACCGCGTATCTCTATCCCGGTAACGAGGCATGCGTGGGCGCCTCACTTGAGCGCTTGGGGCTGCGCGACCGGGTGTTGCTGGCGACTAAGTTGCCGCACGCTTCGTGCAAGTGCGCGGAGGATTTCGACCGGTTTTTCGACGAGCAACTGCGTCGCCTGCGGACCGACCATATCGACTATTACCTTATGCACAACATCACCTCGCCCGCCCAGTGGGAGCGCGTGGTGGCGTTGGGCATCGAGGACTGGATTGCGCACCAAAAGGCTGCGGGGCGTATTCGCCAGATAGGTTTTTCGTACCACGGCAGTGCGGCGGACTTCCTCACGATGCTTGACGCGTATGACTGGGATTTTTGCCAGATCCAGTACAACTACGCTGGAGAGCGCTACCAAGCGGGGACGGCGGGGCTCATGGCAGCCGCCGAGCGCGGGCTCGCGGTGTTTGTGATGGAGCCGCTGTTGGGCGGGCGTTTGCGGGCAGCGCCGCCGCGGCCCGCGCCGTGCTCGATGGCGCCCATGACCCGCGCCTGCGCACTCCTGCCGCCTGGGGGGCTTTTCGTGGGTGTGGAACCATCCTCAGGTCACGATGCTGCTTTCGGGCATGACCGATACCGCGCAAGTGGATGAGAACGCGGCGCTGGCCGACCGAGCCCTGCCGGATTCGATGACGGGCGCTCAGCTCGATACCATTGCGCGCGTGCTGACGGAATTTGAAAAATCGAATCGCGTGCCTTGTACGGGATGCGGCTACTGCATGCCGTGTCCCAAAGGCATCAATATCCCTGGGTGTTTTGCCGCCTACAATGCAAGCTATGCGCACAGCTGGTTTACGGGTCTATCGCAGTATTTTACGGCGAGCGCGGTGCGGACGAGCGAGCCCAAGTTGGTGAGCAACTGCGTTAAATGCGGCAAATGCGCGCGTCACTGCCCGCAACACATCGATATTCCCGGGCGCTTGGACGACGTACGCCGCCGTTTTCAGCCTGGCCCCGTGACGGCGGTGCTCAAGGCCTTCGGCAAAACGCGCTCCTCATGACCCTTTTATAGCTTGCGGTGGAATAGTTCCTGTTTGCGGCAGAATGGGGCTTAAACAGGAACTAATCCACCGCAACTGAAGGGGGCTGTCGTGGGCCATCGGGATTCATGTGATGATTTGCGCGAGGTTCGTTGGGGCGTTTTGGGCGCTGGGCACATTTCGCATCGATTTGCATCGTCGCTCAAGGAGGTGGACGGGGCGCGGCTTGTGGCTGCCGCCGGTCGCACCCCTTCGCATGTTGAGGAGTTTTGCAGGGCGTTTTCGATTGATACCGCGCACAGCTATGCCACGACTGACGATAGCGGCGATGCGGCTTATGATGCGCTGATTGCCGACCCCGATGTCGACGCAATCTACTTGGCTCTTCCACATGGCATGCATGCGCATTGGGTCTGTCGGGCACTGCGCGCGGGAAAGGCCGTGCTGTGCGAAAAACCGGCCGTTTTGAGTGGGGAAGAGGCTCTATCGATTGCCTCCACCTCTCGCGAGCGCGGCGTACTGTTTATGGAGGCGATGAAGAATCGGTTTTGTCCGATGCATACTCGCGTGAAGGGTTTGCTTGCGTCGGGCGAGTTTGGCCGTATCGTCTCGATCGAAAGCGTGCAAAAACTCGATTATGGTCAGCCGCCTTCGAGTTATCTGCTCGATCCGTTGCAGGGTGGCTGTCTATATGACATGGGCTGCTACGCGGTCGGGTGGTTTGAGGATCTTCTTGCGGGTGCGTGCGATGTTTCGTCTCGTGAAGTTCGCTGGCGTGACGTATCGGGTGGCCGCGTGGATTGGGCCGATGAGATCCATATGAGTGTCGGCGGTATACCCATTCATATGGTGTGCGACGGCAAAGCAGCATGTGAAAGCCGTTTAACGATTGCCTGCGAGCGGGGCTCGTTGGAAATCGAGCGCCTCCATCGCCCCGAGCTCGCCCATGTGAAGTACTCCGACGGACGAATGCTCGAAATAAATGCCCCGTTTGAGGTCGATGATTTCTACGGCGAAATTCATCATGTGACCCAGCTCATCCGGGCGGGGAAACTCGAGAGTCCCGTCATGCCCCTTGCCGCCACACAGCGCTGTGCGCAGATCATTGATGCGATTCGCTTGACGCTCTAGGCTGCGGTGCTGGTGCTCAAGGGGGCTCGGCGGACCTTGCCCCTGATGCCCCTTTTATATCTTGCGGTGGAATACGGTCTGTTTGCGCCAAAATAAGGCACCAATAGACCGTATTTCACCGCAACTGATGAGGGGGAGTTGGAGATGCTAACGATCGGGTGTCATCTTTCGACGACGAAGGGCTATCGGGCAATGGGGGAGACGGCGCTATCCATTGGCGCCAATACCTTTGCATTCTTCACGCGCAACCCGCGTGGTGGCAAGGCAAAAGACCTTGATATGGATGACGTGGCGGCTCTGCGCGAGCTTATGGCGCAAAACGACTTCGGTCCGCTCGTGGCTCATGCCCCGTATACCTATAACCCCTGTTCGGCTAAAGAGCGGGCGCGCGAGTTTGCCTTGGAGGCAATGGCCGAGGACTTGCAGCGTCTGGAAGCGCTGCCCGGCAATTACTACAACTTCCATCCCGGTGCGCATGTGGGACAGGGGGCAGACGCCGGCATTCAGATGATTGTCGACACGCTGTGCCAGGTGATGTTTGAGGGACAGCAGACGACGGTGTTGCTCGAGACCATGGCGGGCAAGGGCACCGAGGTGGGCCGTAGCTTTGAAGAGCTGGCGTGCATTATCGAGGGCGTTGCCGCCAAGTGCCCAGAGCTGTCCGATAAGCTGGGCGTTTGTTTGGACACCTGTCATGTGAGCGATGCCGGCTACGACATCATCCATGATCTGGACGGCGTACTCGACGAGTTCGACCGCGTGGTGGGCATCGATCGCCTGCATGCCGTACACATCAACGATTCAAAGAATCCCTGTGGCGCCCATAAAGATCGTCACGAGTGCATCGGCAAGGGATACCTTGGCAGCGAGGAGTTTGGCGCCGGTATGCAGGTTATGCAGAATATTGTATCGAATAGCCGTTTGCGTGCACTGCCGTTCATTTTGGAGACACCGAACGAACTTGCAGGTTATGCAGCTGAAATCAAACTATTAAAGTCATTGCAGCAGTAATAACTGTCACAAAGTGGAATGCTTCATTCACGTTATGGATTTGTTTCAATCAGTTTCTAATTGCAGATTCTTACAAGCGGGTGCATAATAGCCCTCAGTTTTTGCAGACCTCTGAATCACGTGGGGTCATTGGAAGGAGACTGATCATGAAGCTTAAGAAGCTTGGCGCATTTGCCGCCACGGGTGCCATGGCACTCGCTCTTGCACTGACGGGTTGCGGCTCGTCCAACGCCACCTCTGGTTCCGATGCCGGTTCCAGCAGCTCTGACGACGCGAAGGTCGAGAAGGTCGATGGCTCCAAGGAGTACGCGCTCGTCAAGGACGGTACGCTGACCGTCGGCACCTCTGCCGAGTACGCTCCGTTTGAGTACAAGGACGACAACGGCGACTACCAGGGCTTTGACCTTGAGCTCATCAAGGCTATCGGCGACAAGCTGGGCCTGGATGTCGAGTATGTCAACAATGACTTTGACACGCTGGTTCCGGGCGTCGCTTCGGGCGCCAAGTATGACGTTTCCATCGCGGCTATCACCGACACGCCCGAGCGTGAGAAGGAAGTCACTTTCTCTGATTCCTACTACATGGACGATCAGGCTATCGTGACCAAGGTCGATAACACCGACATCACGGCCGACAACTACAGCGAGAAGCTCAACAACGCCGACGCTACCATCATCGTCCAGTCTGGCTCGACCGCCGAGGCCTTTGCCCAGGAGAACTTGCCCCAAGGCCAAGATTGTTCCCTACAAGGACGCCACCGAGTGCTTCAGCGCCCTGCAGTCCGATAAGGGTGACGCCGTGGTGACCAACCGCTCCGTCGCCAGCCAGCTGACCGCCGAGCAGTTCAACACCTGCCAGACCATCAAGCAGATCAGCACCGGCGAGGAGTACGCCATCGCCATCAACCAGGGCAACACTAAGCTCAAGGACGACGTCAACCAGGCCATCAAGGACCTGACCGATGACGGTACCGTTGACACCCTTATGGCTAAGTACAACATCAAGTAAAATAGCTACTTGATTGCACGCGGGCCCTTTCCGTTTTGGCGGAGAGGGCCTTTGCGTTTCTTGAATGGGCGTCATCCCGCCCCGTTATGTCGGCAACTTAAACGTTAGGAGCCACCTTGTCTCGATTGAACCAAGGAGCCATGGGCAAGAGCCATCCACTGCCCTCGATGCTCCAAAAGCTGGCCTGTGCCCTGGCTGTGGCGCTCGCCCTGGTATGCGCGGGGGCCTGCGTGCCCTCGACTGCTCAGGCACTTGAGAGCCACAAAGATCACCGCCCGACCCAATACCGGTTCGGGTAGCGACGTGGTCGGTGGCACCGAGACTCGTATCACCTGGGAGGTCCAGGCCGATGCCGATGAGGAGCTGAGCGGTCTTTCGCTGACGTTTGTCGATGGCACGACCTTTGGTGCGGACGACACGCGTCTGACGATGCTCTCGGGCGATGACCTTATGGACCGTACGCCCATGAAGCCCACGTGCAAGGTCGATGGTCAGACGCTCAAGATCGATTTTGGTGAGACGGTGCCCGCCGGCGGTTATTTCCGTGTCGAGGTCTACGGCGTGACCTTCCCCGTCGAGGGCGGCGACGAGGCCTTTAGCGGCACCTACACTTTGGCCGATGGTTCGACCAAGAAGATCTCCAAGATTCCGTCGGTGGAGATCAAGGGCGTGACGGCATTCGATAACTTCCTGGCCGACCTTAAGGAGCAGCCGTGGGTCGAGGCATGGAATTCCAACATGTTCCTGCGCCTGTTCCTGAACCCGGTCATTTTGGTCCAGAGCCTGCCGATCGTCTTCAAAGGCTTCCTCATGTCGCTCTCGATCGTGCTCGTGGCGTTTCCGCTGGCAATTCCCTTTGGTTTCGCCCTGTCGCTCATGCGCATCTCCAAGTCGCGCATCCTGCGTTGCCTTGCCGGTATCTATGTGAATATCATTCGTGGTACGCCGGCGTTCCTGCAGATCTACATCGCGTTCTTTGGCCTGCCGCTGGCCGGCGTCAAGGTTGACGACTATGTGCTGGGCGTCATCGTCATGGCCATGAACTCGTCCGCCTACCTGTGCGAGATCTTCCGTGCCGGTATTCAGTCGATCCCCAAGGGCCAGAACGAGGCTGCGCGCTCGCTGGGCATGAACGCCTTCCAGACACTGCTCTACGTTATGATTCCGCAGACGTTCCGCAATGTTCTGCCAACGTTGACCAGTGAGTTCATCCTGCTTTACAAGGATACGTCGCTGCTCGCGGCCGTGGGCGTGGTCGAGATCGTCATGAACGCCCGCACCATCGTGGCCACGACGGGCTCTATTACACCGTACGTGGTTGCCGCCCTGTTCTATCTGGTCATCACCCTGCCGCTCGCTCGCTTGGTGAGCGGCCTTGAGGCGAGGCTTTTGGGCACGGCCGAAACTAAGAAGAAGCGTCCCGCCAAGAGCGCCGGACAGGTCGTCGCGACGCCCGCCGATCACATCGCCGGTCTGTAAGGAGGTCCTATCATGAGCGAAACCAATAACTCGAACGAGGTCGTCGTCAGCATCAAGAACCTCCAGAAGGCCTTTGGCGATAACGTGGTCCTGCGCGATATCGATCTGGATGTGCACAAGGGCGAGGTCGTCGTAGTTCTGGGTCCCTCGGGCTCGGGTAAGTCGACGATGCTTCGCTGCATCAACCGTCTTGAGCATCCCACGAGTGGCTCGATTGTCGTTGAGGGTGTGGACGTGTGCGCCAAGGGCGTCGATCTTAACAAGGTGCGCACGCATCTGGGTATGGTGTTCCAGCAGTTCAATTTGTTCCCGCACCTCTCAGTCAAAAAGAACGTCATGCTCGCGCAGCAGAAGGTGCTCAAGCGCAGCAAGGAAGAGGCCGAGAAGATTGCCGTCGAGGAGCTGACCAAGGTCGGTCTTGCCGAGCGTATCGACTTTATGCCGAGCCAGCTCTCGGGCGGTCAGCAGCAGCGCGTTGCCATCGCCCGCGCCCTGTCGATGAACCCGCACGTCATGCTCTTTGACGAGGCCACCTCGGCGCTCGACCCCGAGCTTGTCCGCGACGTTCTGGGTGTCATGCGCGACCTGGCACGCGATGGCATGACCATGATCGTCGTGACGCACGAGATGGGCTTTGCCCGCGACGTCGCCGACCGCGTCGTCTTTATGGACGGTGGCGTTATCGTGGAAGAGGGTACGCCGAGTGAGGTCTTCGACCATCCCAAGAGCGAGCGCACCAAGGCGTTCTTGGGCAACATCTCGTAGCCGATTGATGTAACTGCCGTTATAAAAGAGCGGGGGCTGGACTTGAATCCAGCCCCCGCTCTTTTGTAGGGACGGGGATGCGCTTTGATGCAGGCTCTTTTGGATGCCCTGGGTTCGTTACACGAGCTCGGCTCCGAGGGCCTTGCAAGCGGTCTCGCCCTCGTCGTCGGGCGCATCGTAGCAGATGACGGAATCGACGACGTTGACGCCCGCCTCGTCGGCGTCCGCCTTCCAGTTGTCCATCCATTCGCCCTCGGCCCACGAATAAGAGCCAAAGAGGACAACCTTCTTGTCGCCGAGGGTCTCCTTGACCTCGTCCCACATCGGCTGAAACTCATCGTACTCGAGTTCCTCGGAGCCCATGGCGGGGCAGCCGAAGGCGAAGGCATCATATTCGGCGGCCTTGTCGGCAGAGAAGTCGGCGCAGGGGATGACCTCGGTCTCGGCGCCCGCGGATGTGGCGCCTTCGGCGACGAGGTTTGCCATGGCCTCGGTGTTGCCCGTGCCGCTCCAGTAGACGACGGCGATCTTGCTCATGTTGAGTCCTTTCAGTTGTGCGGCAGGTTGCCGCGGCTTCTATGTTCTATCGGGTCGTCTGGGCAAGTTGCGCCAGGCTGCAGCCCTGCTGATAGACAAAGGTGAAGTATTGGGTGCAGGCACGGTAGGCATCAAACGTCGCAAGTGCCTGCTCGACATTTGTGTAGACCTTCCAGGCCCCAAAGACCTTGTAGTTCTCGCCGCGCTGGACGATAAACTCGTGCACGTCGTCGTAGGGATATCCAAGGAAGTAGCCTATTTCGTGCGGAAACTCGCAGGTGCAGTCTTTGCTGCAGCTAGCTTGCTGGGGTAGTGCGCATCGAGTCTGGCTACAGGCGCATTCCGCGACGTTATTGCTCGCGAGCGTGATGCGTGATGCCAAATGCACAAGACATGTCGAAAGGTCTCTCGTGTCGTAGCCTTCCGAGGCGAGCGCCGTTTTGGCGCGAGGGTCCGCGAAATAGGTGGTGAGGCTTTTGGCTCGGTACACGTACACGAGCGCTCCGCAGGGCCGCCAGACCAAAACACTCAGGTGGATGCCAAGCGGGTCAAGCTCGCGGTTGCACTGGGCGATAACGTTGAGCAGGCGTGCTCGGCGTTCTGCGATGGTTTCTGTTGCGGTCGAGCCGTCCCCGTGGGCGTAGGTGCCTGGATAGGTAAAGAGCGATGCCGGCTTGATGCCCGCGAGCGTGGGAGAGCAGTTGCGCACGACTGCCGCCTGAAACGTTGGGATGTCTATGGTTCGAGTCACGGCGCTCCTTACGGATCTAAACTGTTAGCCTAGGAAAACTTATACACGAAAGTAAGCCATGGTCAACAAAAAAGTTTGAAGAGGGAAACTAATTGACCGAACAGACATGATTTTGGGTTAAGATGGGGGCACCCCATGGGGGTATCTAGATAGTGCTACTTGAAAGGGGAGCGCATGAGTGACTTGCTCAACCCTGCGAATCTCATCGTGCTGGCCGTCATTGCCGTCGGCATGTTTTTTGGACTGCGTCGCATTGCCGCTTCGACACACGGGAAGAGTTGCTGCAGCGATGGTACGAGCGGCAAGAAGGCCAAAAAGGTTGTTGTGGTGGATACCGATGCGTCACACTATCCCTATAGCGATGAGCTGCTCATCGGCGGCATGAACTGTGACGGCTGCGCTCAGAACGTAGCCAATGCCCTTAATGCGCTGGATGGCGTGTGGGCAACGGTGACGTATGCGGACCACACGGCACGCGTGCGCTCTAAGCAGCCGGTTGATCGTGGTGTCCTCGAGACGGCCGTGAAAGACGCGGGCTACTACGTCATGACTCTGTAAGCGCCGCCCTGGATGCGCTTCCTTGGCTAGGCTCGTCCGCGCAGTTCGATGTCTTGGATGTCGTCGAAGTCGATGGCGATGTCTCGGAGTTTGAGGAGCTTGAAGGCGGGGAGCGCCTCGTCGAGGATGCCGGTGCGGCTGCGATAGCCGTATGTATCGTAATAGGTGACACGAATCAAGTCGCCACGTTTGAGACCCTCGAGCTTTTTAGAAAGCGCGAGGGCTTTTTCTTCCGTGAGCTCACGTTTTGGCTCGACGGTGATTTCCTGCTTGCGCACGAGTTCGTAGTATCCCGTGAGGGCGGCAAAGGGCATAAACTGTGCGGCGCGGTTGGCGCGCACGGCACCGTTGGCAGTGAGGTTGGGGTCGGCGGCGCGGCGTCTGCCCTCGGGGTCCGCCAGGCGCTCGAAGGCGGTCGGCGGGCGCACGGGCTGCTGCTTGGGTTTAGGCACGATGTCCTCCAACTTGTTCATTGCGTTCGCGCGCGGTGGCGCCGGCGGTAAAGCTTAATCCCTTGACGAGCGCGTTCTTGCCGTACTTGCCTTTCACGGCCAGGACGGCGCGCGCCAGGTCGCGCTCGCGCTCATCGGCCTCGATATCGCTGAACAGATCGATGGTGGCAAATTCCTCGGGCATGAGGTTGCCAAATCCCAAGTTGATGCGCTTGACCGGTCGTTTGGGATCGACAGTCTGCGCCCAGAGCTCATCGAAATAGCCCATGATCTTCTTAAACGAATTGGTGCGCTCGGGCAGTTTTCGCGAGGCGTTGGAGTGCGCGAAGAGTGCGGCATAGCCACCGCGCGGTTTGCCGCCGTGTTCCCCCACAAAGATGCCATCGATTGCCTGCGCCTCGCGCACTAGACGACGCCGTTCGTCATCGTGCTGGACGGGCTTGGGCGCACGGGGCGCGAGCTCGGGGCCGGCGGTCGCTGCGGGCTCGATGCCCGAGGTGCTCGAGCGCAGATGTCCGCATCCGTCTACATATTGCGCCGTGCCGCTGGCATCGAGTCGGCGTATGTCGGCTCGCTCGCTCGCGTAGCCCACGAAGAGCGAGATGCTGTCACACGCCACGTGCTTATCGACCAAGTCCAGTACGGCGTTGTCGACCATCTCGCGCAAGACGGTGTAGGCCTGCTCGTAGGCATAGCCCTTCGAGAGCACCTGTCCTGTGGTGGTTGAGGTTGCCTGCGGGCGATAGGCTTGGATATCGGCGATGGTTGTCGGCTCGCGCCCGAAGGCGTGGTCGATGAGATATTCGGCATTGACGCCGAGCTCATCGTAAAGCAGGTTTTCGTCGAGCGCGGCGACGCCCATCAGATCGTAGACGCCGTACTTTTCGAGACGGGCCGCCACGCCGGGGCCGATGCCCCAGATGTCGGTGATGGGGCGATGGGGCCAGATCTCCTTGCGAAAGGTCCCGTCGTCGAGTATGCCGATGCGGCTGGGTACGTGCTTGGCGGTAATGTCGAGCGCTACCTTGGCCTGGAATAGGTTGGGGCCGATACCGACCGTCGCCGTGATGCCGGTGCGCGCCAAGACCTCGTCGCGCAGCGTGCAGGCGAACCCTTCCGCATCGGTGTGATAGAGGTCCAGATAGGGCGTCACGTCGATAAAGCATTCGTCGATGGAGTAGACGTGAATGTCTTGCGGACTCACGTATTCCAGATAGATGCCGTAGATTTTCGCCGACACCTCCATGTAGTGCTGCATGCGCGGTACGGCCTTGATGCAGTCGATGCCGTCGGGAATCTCGAACAGACGGCAGCGGTTGTGTATCCCGAGGTCCTTCATAGCCTGTGTGATGGCGAGGCAGATGGTCGTGCGCCCGCGCGATTCGTCGGCAACGACCAGGCACGTAGTGAGTGGGTCGAGTCCGCGGTCGACGCACTCGACACTGGCGTAAAACGTCTTGAGGTCGATGCAGATGTAGGTGTGCTGCTCGTGCGCCATCCGTGTCCTTTCATCAAACACATGTTCTTATCGAATATCTGTTCGATAATACCAGCTCATTCGGACATCGTCAAAACCTGTCCCTTTTTGGCAGGTATGGTCGTGCGGCTGCATCGGGTTTTTTAACGCAGCCCTAAAGAGTGCGTAACAGCTCGGAAAAGCTCGCTTCGTAGCATGAGGCTAACGATTGATACCACCATAAAGCACGGATGGGTTGTGGGGATAATGGTCAACTATGGGTTTGGTATGCCGACGCGCTTGGTTGCGGATGGGGATGTGGCTCGCTGGTGCGGGCGATTGGTTGCCCACTATGGCGGCACCAAGGCACTGGTCGTGCTGGGAGGCGACAAGCGCACGCGTGATGAGCTCGTTTCGGCGGCGCTGGGCTCGGTTGATCGCGCCCTGCTCGAGCGCGTGCTTTTCCGCTGCGGCTCGGTTGAAGGCGA
>ENA-OPYU01000125-OPYU01000125.1-human-gut-metagenome-genome-assembly--contig:-NODE-125-length-29394-cov-5.143746_pt1 | contig 29394 bp, 37 predicted proteins | sample MGYA00242637_ERZ504482 | MGnify/ENA primary metagenome ERZ504482 (study PRJEB26092, sample SAMD00036237) | human gut metagenome | host: Homo sapiens | study: EMG produced TPA metagenomics assembly of... | reverse complement strand
GATATAGACCGATTTTTTAAAGCTTCTTCCTGAAAGAAAGATTTGCTCTGCTTTTTTCTTCCACTCCTTACATTTTCTCCTTTTGGGGTGACAGGCCTATGCTTGTTTTTCCGTTTATATCCATTGTGGGATTTTTTCTTGATAGGATTCGTTCTTCTTCAATCCAGGCAGCATAAAGTTCGCTCTGCTTGGTCCTAAAGCTTTATACACGCTTTCCTAAGCCTTTTCGGGCTGATGATTAAGGAGATTTTTACGGTTATGTAGTACAGACTCCGACAGTGGACTATACAGTCGCTTCGAATGGACTATACAGTCTATTATAAGCGTCTGTATAGTCCACTGTCGGAGTCTGTATTAGGTGGCTGGAAGAAAGAGCTTAATGTAATGGAAGAAAAAGCTTAGATAACGGGTAATGAGCAGGAATGCTTCAAAATGTCAATAATAGAAAGGTTGCAGGCTTTTTAATGAAGTTGTAATACTACCATCTCACTCTCGGTTCCTATTCTGAAAGGAGGTCCCCATAAAGATAATCCGCTGGAAACATATATATGGCTGTTTTCCCATTGGCGATAGCCGTGACTTTGTTCATAAAGATGGTCTGTTACCCAATTCATGGGCCAAACCTGTCCATGGTGAGTGTGTCCGCTGAACTGTAAGTCGATACCGGCTGCCTGACTCTCTGCCAGTTGGTAAGGCTGATGGTCCAACAGAATAACCGGTTTGCTTTTATCTATACGGGCCATTAACTTTTGTAATGGAAGTCGTCTGGCATTGCTACGGTCGTCACGTCCTATCAGTTGTATGCCGCAGGGAAGTGTGACAACCGAGTCGCGCAGCAGTTGTATAGGAGTATTTTGTATAAATTGGATACTTTTGTCTATCCCGCTGATATATTCATGGTTTCCGGGGACCATGTAGATTCCCAGTGGTGCTTTTAATTCCGTTAGTTCTTCAGCCATGTTTTCAGCATAAAGAGGTATTACGCTGTTATCAATTAAATCGCCTCCAATTAGGATTAAGTCCGGATTCTGTCCGTTAATCATTTTCACATATTGCTTCAAAGACGTTTTTCCTGTGCCGTTGCCCAAATGTATATCGCTCACTGCAACTATTTTTATAGGACGCCGATTATCGGTCAGCGGTTTGGTGAGCGTGATGTTGACAGTATTTATCTTGGGATGGCGATAATTATAGTATCCATATCCCAACAAGACGAATGTGGCCAGTAAAGAAGTCATGAAACTCTGGTTGAAAGAAATAGAGCACAGTTTCAATAAATCAAAGAAAAGTAAAAACAAGACCATATATAAAGTGAATATCAGCCAGCCTGTCCCGACCTCATACATTGTGTGGGATAAGTAAAACGGTATCTTCACATTGCGACTTAGCATCGTTCCGAAAAAGGACAGTGCAGCTAGCCAGAATAAAATAGTCAATAAAATCTTGATTCCGTATGGAAAGCCGGATAATGTTTGCAAACCTCTGTAAAATATGTAGGCATTTCCTCCAAGGTATGTAAAGATAAGAATGATGAAAATGTCGGCATAAAGTCAATACATTAAATTTGGATTACAAAGGTAGTCCAATTCTTGATAAAAGAGAAACAAACTATTGATATAAACATGAAAATAGTATAAATTGGTTGCCTTAAGGATGAAGATCACGGTGGCGTGTTATATAGAAACAGGAGGTGCTGAAGTAATTTCTGATGTGTTTTAACTGTGCCAGTACAGGATATAATTTTCGTGGCCGCAGATGGAACTTCTGTTGGTAGTGTGGGTTGATGAACCATAATTGTCTGTCGATTATTTCGTATCCATACTTTTCAGCAAGTTGTTCAAAGGCGTCTATGGTCATGCGGCAGCGTTTGATGTCTGATAATTCTTCGATACATGATGGTGTTTCATGGAAACATCTGAGCAGAAACCGATAGAATATACCGGGACATAAATGGATGAAAGGAAGAGAGGAGACGAACCGGTTGTGACAAATTTGCTGATGTCCGCCAAATGGCATTTGCCAAGACGGGAATCCCCAGAATATGATGCCTCCCTTAGCTAGAAGAGGAGAGAGGCAACGGAAGAATTCTTCTTTGTTACTGATGTGTTCAATGACATCGTGTATCAGGATGAGCTGGTAACGGGAAACTGAAGAGAAGTTGAAGAAATCCATCGTCCTGAATTCTCCTTTGTAGCCGGAGGCGGCGAAGAAGGATTGTGCCTGGTATATGCGGCTGGCTGCACGGTCTATGCCTGTTACCTTGCAGCCTAGTTCGGCAAAGGGGAGCAGGTTACCTCCTTCTCCGCAACCTATTTCCAGTATGTGGGTAGAAGAGCTGAGGGAGATAAATTGCTTTACATAGTCTATATAGAAACTGCGTGATGTATTCGCTAGTTCGTTAAAATAACATTGTCTGTCTTGATGTCTTTTTTGCATGGCTGTCTTTTTATCCTATAGATACAAGGATGGACAAAAGACTGCATGAAGTTTCCTTAATAATTCCAGCGCACTCCCAATTGTAGGTTGAAATGGAACGGGTACTCGTCACGTATTGTGTTTTTAAAGCTGCCGTCCTTGAAATAAAAAGCTGCTCCGGGTTCTATGAAAGCCCCTAGGGTAGGATTTATATTATATTGTATTCCCAATGCGACGTGTATGGAGAATTGGAGCGGTTTTATTTTCAGACTCTCTGTACTGGAATAGATTTTTTCTTTCTGAACGATGAAATCTTGTTCCAGTTTACCCGATACGGATTTGTCTATCGTGCCTCCTCCTGTGGTATAAAAGGAAAAGGTACGGGTGGTATAAAGCCGGCGGTCTAGTTTCACAGACAAGCCTATGTAGTGGAACTTTTGTCGTTTAACCCACTTGGAATCTTCTCCTATGGAACTTTCGGACGACAGATAGGTATATTGCAGACCTGCACTGACTCCCCAATGCCTGCTTATGGATTTACGGAACGAAAGCGCAAAACTGACGGGGAGATTATAATGGGTATATTCTGTCATGGGGCGTCCTGTGTTGTCATTTGCTATTTGTAGCAGAGCTCCGTAAGCTTGTGCATCGGGAAAGTCCGAGGGATATTCCTGCAAATAGTTTTTGAAGTCATTCCAATACATAATTTCATCCTTATGAGAACTTCCTATGTCTCCCCGGGAAAAAGTTTTGTTTATGAAGCCGGTGCTTGTTCCATTATTGCCGGCAGATATGGCAAGTGCCAAAGTATATTCGGAACGTTTATGCGGTAATGCAAAGTGGTTATGTCCGGAAGGGCTCTTGTGTACAGATTCTGTGTTCCGGATTGTATCTTGTGCCGGGAGAGTGCATTCTATTCCTATATTATTTGCCGTATCGGTATTGATACTTGTTTGGATTGGTGGTTTTGTCAAGGAAGTTGTCTTTGATTGGGGCCTGTCCGGTAATAGTTTGTTTTCAGGCATAATGGAAGGATTGCCTGTAATGCTTCTTGGCTGGTGTGCCGGTAAGGATACGACGGGCGAGGCTACTTTGTGCTTTTCTGTCTGTAAAAAATAAAAAGTGGTGGCAAAAGGTATAAACAGCAAGAGGAGAACGGCTGCTATACGCATCGTTCTTATCCTTTTTTTCTTATGTAAATAGGGGGTGAAATATTTCGTTTGAAAATGATTCCAATCATTTTCGGGGAGGGGCTTTTCGTATTCGTTAACCCGTTGTTTCAAGTGGTCTATCCACGGTTCTTCTTCCTGTTTCATAATGATTGTCGAGTTAAGTATTCTTTAATTTTTTGAGCAAGTACACATTTGGCGCGGTGCAGTTGTGAGGAGGATGAATGTTCGTTAATGCCTAATGTCTTCGCAATCTCCTTATGAGGCATTCCTTCGAATACGGCCAAGTTCAGTATGGTGCGATAGCCTGCCGGTAATTCAGTTATGAATTTCATCAAGGTTTCAATAGGAATCGAAATCATATCTTCTTCGTCCACAGGCTGCATGTCTTCTTCCAGATCATCTACAGAAAGGAAAAAGCAGGTTTTCTGTTTACGGAGATGATGCAAGGAGGTAGTTACCATGATACGGGTGACCCAGGATTTGAATCCATGCAGGTCGGTGGCATGTAGTTGGTCGATGGCGGAAAATACTTTGATGAATCCATCATGCATGACGTCCAAGGCCGATTCTTCGCCTACATAGCGACAGCACACTCCATACATTTGGCGGGAGAAGAGTCTGTATATGGTTTCCAAAGCTTCCCTCTTTCCGGCTTTACATCCTTCTATTAGTTCTGCGTCATTCATTTTTCTTTTGTCATGTTATTATATAAAGATACAGGGGAGAATAAAAGACTGCATAAGAACAGGAGTTTTTCTATAAAATAGATGTGAAATAGAAGATTATTGCCTACATTTGTTAGGTTAAAACAAAATAGATGAGAAACATGAGAAAACAACTTTATGCAACATTGGCTTGCTTTCTTCTCACTCCGGTCACAACTTACGGGCAGGGCTGGAAACTTTATGAGGAAGCTGCGAAAGGAGAATCGTATGCCAAGTTTGACTGTGTGGCGTTGCTGGACAGTACATCGGTGTCAGTACAACCGACAGGGCAGGGATCATTTGCCGTATGTAAGGTTATCAAGGTGCAGACTCCTAAAGGAGCAGTAGCTAACCGGGTGATTAAATATGATTATGATCCGTTGACGGCCCATGCCGAGTTTAAACGTGTGACGATATATCATGCTGACGGGCAGATTGAAGAGGTGGATGTGAAGAAGACCTGTGACTATGCGGCTCCGGCCCGTGCTATTTATTGGGGAGCACGAGCAGATTATGATAGAAGTGGGGGCTTTGAACCCCGGTGATGTCATAGATTATGAAATAGCGAAAAAGGGATTTACATACGCTTTGCTGGGAGCTGTTCCTGAGGATGATTCCCGGTTTATACCTCCCATGCGTGGCCAGTTCTATGACATTGTTCCATTTTGGAGCAGTGAGCCTACCGTGCGTAAAGTGTACAAGGTCAGTATTCCTATGGAAAAAGAGATGCAATTTCAATTTTATCAAGGAGAATGTACATCGTCCATGCGTTATGAAGACGGACGAAAGGCTTATACTTTTGCTATGGAGGACATGATGCCTTTCCGGCGGGAGCCGAATATGGTAGATTTGTTTGATGCAGCTCCTAAACTGATGATGTCTTCTACTCCTCATTGGAAAGACAAGTCTTTGTGGTTCAATAAGGTCAATGAGGATTATGGAAGCTTTGCTCCACTGCCCGAAGCGCAGAAGAAAGTGGACGAACTGATAAAAGGAAAGAAAACCGAAATGGAGAAAATAGCTGTACTGACCCATTGGGTGGCGGATAATATCCGTTATGCAGGTATCTCTATGGGAAAAGGAGAGGGCTATACGTTACATGATACTAAAATGAATTATACGGATCGTTGCGGCGTGTGTAAAGATATAGCAGGAACTTTGGTTTCTTTTCTGCGCATGGCGGGGTTCGAGGCCTATCCGGCCATGACGATGGCGGGCAGTCGTGTCGAAAGTATTCCTGCGGATCATTTCAATCATTGTGTAGCTGTGGTGAAACTTGCTGATGGAACTTATATGCCGTTAGACCCCACATGGGTTCCTTTCTGCCGTGAGTTGTGGAGTAGTGCCGAGCAACAGCAGAATTATCTGCCCGGTGTACCTGAAGGTTCCGATCTCTGTCTGACTCCTGTTTCTGCTCCGGAAAATCACTATGTACGCATCAAGGCAGACAACCGCTTGGACGCTAATGGTACTTTGCGTGGTACATTTACCATTCAAGCCGAGGGACAGAGTGACAGCAATATACGCAGCATCTTTACAAGAGGTTTTCAGAGCCAGTGGCGTGCGACTATGGAAAGACAATTGCTGGCTGTTTCTCCTAAAGCCAGATTGCTGAGTGTAGATTATGGCAGGAATCCTAAAGATTATCAAGCTGCTCCTATCCAAATCATTTTCCGCTACGAGATTCCGGATTATGCCATGCAAGGGGAGAAGGAAATGTTGTTCAAGCCTTTGGTTATGAATAATCTTTATAATCAGGTACGCTCTTATCTACGGATTGATACAGAAATGAAGGAACGGAAGTATGGTTTTAAAGACGCCTGCTCCCGTTTGGTGGAATTGGATGAAACCATTCAATTGCCATCAGGCTATAGGCTGATAAATGGGCCAAAGGAGGATACCATGCAGGGAACGGGAGCCGATTTTGAAGGCTCACTTCTACAAAAAGGAAACCGGGTGGTCCTGCATAATCGTCTGGCTTTGAAAAAGCGTGTATATGAAGCGTCGGATTGGGATAGCTTCCGTAAAGCGGTGGAAGCTCATAAAGCATACGGTGATTATTTGGTGATTAAAAAGTAAAGCGACATGAAAAAGATTTATTATATATATGTATGCTTGGGAGTGTTGTTATTGACAGCTCTTCCGGCAAAAGCGGCTTCTGAAGCAGAATTTGGGAAGTTAGCCAAGACTTATACATTACATAAGGACGGTAGTCAGGAAATGCGGGTATATAAGGAGTTGACTTTATTTACACATGCAGCGATGAATGGTTTGTATGGTGAAAGCTTCATTGTTTACAATCCGGCATATCAGGAATTGAAGATACATGAATCTTATACTCGCCAGAAGACGGGAAGATAGTAAAGACTCCCGCAAAATGCACTTTGTAGAGGTTCTTCCTGCTGCGGCGGCTGATGCCCCTGCCTATAACGGACTGAAAGAGATGGTGGTGGTACATACGGGACTGGAGTTGGGAGCGACTATTTGTTTGGATTACTCGGTTATCACACGTCCCGGTTATTTGCCCGGGCTGGATGTATATGTGCCGGTAGAGGAGTTATCGCCCGTCAAAGAATATATCTGTAGTGTGTCGGTTCCTGAGGGCAAGCCTTTGAATTATGCATTGATAAACGGAAAAGCTGCGCCGGTAGTGAAAAATGAGAATGGAAGTAAAGTTGTTACTTGGACACTGAAAAATATTCCTGCTTATTATCCTATGGAAAGTACTCCTGCTTTATCAGGAAATATACCGGTTATTTTAGCAAATACGTATCCGTCGATGGCCGATGCTTTGAAAGTGCTGAAATCTCAATTTACGGCAGCTCATGAAAAAGAGGTCATGGCTTTGGCACAAAAATTATTGCAAGGAAAAAATTGCGGATGAAAAGGAAGCTGTCCTGGTGAACTATGTACATGGATTGGGCACGTCCCGGTTGTCTTTGTCCGAAACAGGATACTGGATCCGTCCGGCAACTGAAGTAATCCGTACTGCCTATGGCACGGAAGCGGAAAAGATAAATCTGCTTGCAGGATTGTTGCAGGCGGCAGGATTACAAGGTGAGGTTAAGGTTGCTTTTGGCATAAAAGCACCGGATAATTGTTTGGGATTGGGCGCTATCAGCCAGTTGTTTCTGGACTCTCCTGTCATAGCGGGCATACAGGAATATCAGCCTGTCAATACGTTGGATGGTAAGAAAGCGGTTTTGGAAGTGAAGAATAAACCGGTTTATGAAACGGATACGATAACAGTCACTTCTGAAACAGGTAAAACGTTGGCAGGGGGCTATCGTCTGATAACATTGCCTCGCGCTAAAACCGGAATAGCCATGAATGGTTATGGCTTTGGAAATACAGAACGTACTACGAACCTGTTGCTTCCTGGTATGACGGATGAAACCTATATTTGCATAGTAAATGTTCCGTCGGATATGCAGGTATGTACTCCGCAAAAGGCAAAAGAAATAGTCAATGCGGTAGGGAAATTGAAAATAACCGTACAGACTACAGAGGATAAGACGGAAGTAACCCGTTCGTTGCGACTGAACAAACAATGGATAACTCCCACCGATTATGCAGATTTTCATCGGTTGATGTCCGAATGGGAGGATAGTCATCATACTACTCTATTGCTGAAAGAGAAGAAGTAATCGGGTAAAAATTGGTTGAAATAGTTGAAAAGTTGGTCATCCCTTGAAAAAGGAAAGGCCGGCTTTTCTTATTTTCCATCGGAGGATTTACATTTGTGGCATTTAAAACCTATAAAATGAATGATATGAGTGGAAAACATGGTATAGTTTGTATGGGCTTGTTGATGCTGCTTTCTTCTTGTCACGACGACAAGCAGGTTACTGCTTCAGGATTACAACGTAAGGATTTTCAGACAGAAGTGAATGGGCAGTATACCGATTTATTTACTTTGAGTAACAAAAAAGGGATGGAGGTCTGTATCACGAACTATGGGGCGCGAGTAGTTTCTATCCTTGTACCCGACAAAAATGGAAAAAGGGAAGATGTAGTGTGTGGATTTTCCACGATTGGTGAGTATATGGAACAACGGCAGAATTTTGGTTCTACGGTAGGACGCTATATAGGACGTATTCTGAATGCGCGTTTCACACTGGACGGGGTAGAGCATAAGCTGGTCCCTAACAATGGGAAGTCCGGACATATATCACATGGGGGGAATCCCGGTTTTGCCGATAGAATATGGAAAGTGGAACAGGCAGATACATATACGGTTCGTCTGTCTTATCTCTCCCCTGATGGAGAAAATGGTTTCCCCGGAAACCTGAAAGTGACGTTAGTCTATAGTCTTGGTGAGGATGAGAATGCACTGGATTTGACATACGAGGCAACTACGGATGCACCCACGGTACTTAATCTTTCTCATCATTCTTTTTTTAATATCTCGGGAGACTTTACAAAAAGCGTGGAAGACCAGCAACTTTGGGTAGATGCAGATCGCTTTACTCCATACGATGATAAGAAATGTGTCACAGGAGAATATCTCCCGGTGGCCGGTACTCCCCTTGATTTCCGTATGCCGCATACTATCGGAGAACGTATAGATGCGGATTATCCGCAATTGAAGGTAGTAAACGGATACGATCATACTTGGGAATTGAATACGAAAGGAGATGATACAAGGCCGGCTGCTTGGGTGTATGATCCAACAAGCGGGCGTAAGATGGAGATCTTCACCACCGAACCGGGAATACAAATCTATACCGGTAATGGACTGAAAGGAAAAATGACTGGTAAAAGGGGGATAGCTTATCCTTTCCGTTCGGCGGTATGTTTCGAAACGATGCATTTTCAAGATAGCCCCAATCAGCCTGAATTCCCCAGTACTGTACTCCGGCCGGGAGAGGTTTTTCATAGTCATACGGTTTATAAGTTTGAATAATTTGCTAATCTGTCAATTTGCTGATGTGCTAATTAGGGGTGCTATATATGCCCACACGGTTATTGGTATATTAGCAAATTGACATGTCGGCAAATTATTTTTCATTTTGATGTAACGTTTCCCTACCTCTATGTGTCATACTAGTGAACATGGAACAAAATAGATTTGAAATAGAGGCAAAATCGAATGCGGCCGGCTTTGTTAAGAATGGCTATCCGTTATCTGGAAGACTCCGATGAGGCAGAAGATGCAGTACAAGATGTACTGTTGAAACTTTGGTTTCTTCGCGACCGTCTGGACCAATATCGTAGCGTGGATGCACTGGCTATTGTTATAACCAAGCATTTGTGTATTAATCGTTTGCGAGGTATTCGAATAGAGAAAGTCGATTTGGAGCAAGGCATCAGCATTGGTGGAGGTGAAAACCCTGAAATGAAACTGGTAGAGGAAGAGAATATGCAGGAGATACTGGAAGTAATAGGTACTTTACCTGACTTGCAACAGTCTATTCTCCGCATGAAGCACTTGGAAGGTTTCGAAGTAGAGGAGATAGCCCGTCTCACAGGAAGTACGCCGGTGGCGGTACGAACCAATTTGTCGAGAGCTAGAAAAAGAGTAAAAGAACAATTTATGATACACAGTAAGGTATGGAATTAGATAAGAGGAATATAGAAGAATACATTAACCGTTTCTTGGAAGGGGAAACTACGAATGCCGAGGAGCAGGCTATTTATCGTTTCTTCCATACAGGGGATGTACCTTCTCATCTGATGGGATATGCTCCGATGTTTGCCTGGTATGAGGGAGGTATGCAGGGAGAACCGGGTATGTTGCAGCCAGACGGACAGAAGGAGGTTGCTGGAGGAAAGAAATCAGAAAAGGTACCGGTGGTTGGAAAAGAAAGCTTTTATCAGCGTATTCCAATAGCTGTCTGGAGTGCCGGTATAGTGGCAATGATGGTCATTGCGCTGGGGTTAGGTCTTATTTTCTATTCGGAAAACCAAGCAGACGGAAGTGGTGAGTGGTCGTGCTACGAAGGTAGTTATGTGGAAGTGGGAGGCAAGCGCATTTCGGATGTGAAACAGATTATGCCTTGTATTATTGAAACATTGGAAAAGGCGGAACGGGTGGAGAAACTGGCCCAGGAACGTGTGGAAGAAATTCATCGTTCCGAGAAAGAGATAGAAGAAAAGGAATTATTGGTAAGCGAATAAAAAACATAAAAAATAGATATGAAAACAAGGTTTATTTTAGGAAGTGCATTGGCGGCTGTTTTGCTGCTGTGTGGTGGAACAGGCAAGGTTATGGCCCAGAAGAATATTGATAAAATGGCGGCAGAATTGGAAAAGCGGGATGATGTGGCTATCAACTCTGTAACGAAACGTGACTCTAAAACCCGCAAAGTGGTAAAGGTGGTGAAAAGTTTTTCGTTAAAGGATGAGAAAATAGGCGCAAGGTTGATTGAGGCTTTCGAGAAGGATGAGGAATATGCAGAAACTGCCATTAAGGATATGCCGAAGGGAAGGGGCAAGGCGCAGAAAGCGAATTTTACATTCATTTATAAGATGGATAATGAGAAACGTACTTACACCCTTAATGTCAATGGAAAACGGAAATGTAAGCATGACCGTTATTATCAGTCCGATGAAGGATGGGAAAGAAGTGTATTCTGCTGTCCTTGATTCGGAATATTGGGATTCGTTCAATGAGCAGATGGCTGAATTGGGGAATAATCTAAGAGATTCCGGTATAGAGGTGCGCCAAATGAGCCGGGAAGAGATGGAGAAGATGCAGAAAACTATCCGCCAGTCATTGAAAGGACTGGATGCTTATGCCATAGCTGAATAGATAATGGCATTATTTTTCACGAACACCAGATAATAAAACACTCTCTTTTAGTTAGATTACAAAAACTTTTTAATTGTCTTGCCTTTCCGGAAGTTGTGAAACCACCGGAGAGGCTTTGGTTTTTTAAGATGAATCTCCATGAAAAATCGAATTGTTTTATATCTTTGCTCTGGATAGTTAAAAAAGAGTTTATCTAATTGGGAATCAGAGTATAGTAGAGAAGTGGAGTGAAAAGGGTAATGATTTGGCGACATTCAGACTGCATTGATTCTCTGAACTTTGCTTACTCTTTCAAACAACTCTTTTTCCGATTGTAAAAGTAGATATTATTTTTCAAACAGCCAAATTATATATTGAGGTTCTGCTCATTGTGGCAGAACCTCTGTTTGTTTACAGCCTTTTCAGACGCTCTGCCAAGTTTGCCATATCCCTCCGTATGGCGGTATTACTTACTTTGGCGTAAATCTGGGTTGTTTTCACATCTGTATGGCCGAGCATTCTGCTGATGGTTTCAATCGGAACCCCGTTCAGCAAACACACCTCGGAGGCGAACGAGTGCCGGCTCTGGTGCCACGTTATCGCCTTGCTGATCCCACATTGCTCGGCTATTCTTTTGATGCCATTCAACAAGGTCGTATAGGATGGAACATTCAACAAACGGAGCGTCGTATCTGCATTCTTGTATCGTTCAAGAATGTTTTTTTGCCGTCTCCAGCAAGGGCACATTACAAGTGATACCCGTTTTATGGCGATTGAAGCAGAGCCACAATTCCCCGTCCATCCGTTTCAGGTTGTCGTGCTTCAAATTTCTTAAATCCACATACGACACCCCCGTAAACACACTGAACACAAACAAATCCCTGATAAGCTCGTTATTCTTACGGAACTTCGTGAACTGTATATTTACAATAGCTTCAATCTCTTCCATTGTCAGATATACCCGGTCTTTTTTCTGAATTGAAATGCGGTAATTGAAAAACGGGTCGTGGTCCAGCCAGCCGTTATTCATCGCTATGGATACCATCTTGCGTAACGGGGTGATATAGATGCAGACCGTGTTATTTGAGCAGGACTTTTTTTGTTCTTAAAAACACCTCGAAGTCCATGATGAAATTTGGCCGAAGGTCTGCAAGGGCAATATCTTTGAGACGGTATTTCTTCCAAAGAAATTCTTGCAGATGCTTGTAAACACCGCAATATCTTTGATAGGTCGCCATCTGTCGGATTCCATTTATCACCAACTGCTCGTAATCCCTATTGTGGTTTTCAAATACCTGCAACAAGGTTCTTCCGTATCTGCCAAAACCCAGATAGGAATGTTTCACCCTTTCGGCGGTCAAAGGGCCTAATCCGTTGAAAATAGTGTCGTAGTGTTTTCGGACACTTTTACGAATCTTCTTGATCTCGCCGTTTACATGGCGGGACTCCGCATCTTTTCCTATTGCCATTCCGCTCTTGGCATCCCATTTTTTCAGGGTTACGAATAGTTTACAACTGAAGCAGGTTCGTGTGCCGTTCAATGTTATGCGGCACATGACGGGAACAGAGCCATCCTTTTTAATGGCCATACGCTTTACAAAAAACAATACGCAAAATGTACTTTTCATTTTCTTTTCATATTTAATTGTTATAGAATTGACAGACAGCCCCTCCTCCCAAAATTCTATTCGGGAGGATATGCCGCCGACATATAAGACTGCTTTTTCCATCGGAAAATCGTCATCTCATACATTCGACGACCATTCCCCGATAAGGAAACCGAAAGAAACATCCCCCGGCTACGACTCGTGTCCGAGCAACGTAACGGGGGGATAATTCTTTTATGGCCGGTTTCTCAATGCTCTATACTTCGTAGTTCGCACATATAGCCTTTATTCTGACGAAAGCAGAATGGTTTTCCTTTTCAATTTCGCCTCTACTTCGTCATCCTCCATATTCGTCTTCAGTGGATCGCTTCGAGGACGTTCCGTTATCAGTCGCAAAGGAAACTCCGGGTTTTGCCGGTAAAACAAGGTCAAGCCTCCTGTTTTGAAAAAATCTCCACGCCTCCGTTGTCGGGTAGTATTTTTTCAAAAAACCTTGTTTTCCCCAACCGCTTCGTTTATGGGGCAACTGAAACGAAAACGACCGAAGCGACCGGAAGACGCATAAAAAAAATGTCGGATGACGAGAGGCGAAAAAGAGAACGAAACTCAACTCCCTCAGCTCTCAAATCCGCATAAATCAAAAAATCAAAAAGCGAAAAGGATATGAAAGCAGGACAATACATAGTACAGACATTGCGAAGATTGGCAACAGCACTATTGAGAGCCATTATCGGCACAATCCTTTGGGCAGTTGCTTCCGTCATCGGCATTGCAGGCGAGGTTATTTGCGGAGTGTTCCGTATCGTGTTGGGCGTGTTTGTTACGCTTGTTTCAATAATCGCCTTCTTCGGCTTTATCGTTTGGCTATTAACAATTTAACATCCAAGTATATGAAAACGAAAAGACATTCAAAGACAGTAGCACAGCAGTGCAGATATTACGAGGTGGACAACATCTTCGAGTATATGGTGGAAACCTATATCAACGGCAATTTCAGCACCTTTCAGCAACTATTCCGAGAACTCCGCAAGGACGCAAGGGAGGACTTCATGGACTTTCTGTTAAGCGAGGTAGAGCCAACCTATTGGAGAGAGATTTTGAAAATGACCATTCTGTAACCCATTAAAACGACTGACGACATGAAGACAACAGACCATTTCAAGAGAACGATACAAGCCTATTTGGAAGAAAGGGCAATGGAAGACAAACTCTTTGCGGTGGCATACCGCAAGGAAGGCAAGAACATTGACGATTGTGTTACCTACATTCTCAACGAGGTGCAACGGAGCGGTTGCAACGGCTTCACGGACGGAGAGGTGTACTCCATTGCAATCCACTACTATTGTGAGGACGATATAGAGGTCGGCAAACCCCTCTCTTGCCAAGTCGTGGTAAACCATACCGTGGAACTCACGGAAGAAGAAAAGGTGGAAGCACGGCAAAATGCACTCCGCCAGTACCAAGCAAACGAGTTGCGAAAATTGGAGAGCCGCAACAAGAAGCCGACCGCCAAACAAGAAACCAATGTTCAACCCTCATTATTTGACTTCTGATTATGAAACCGAGAACACGCATACAGAAAGAAGTCGCACGTTTGAGCAAGCGACTTCCGAGATTGTCCGAAGAACAAAGGGCATACGCATTCCGCCATTGCTTCAAGCATTATGCAGTCAAGAGGGCAAACGGCACGCACATCTGTACCGAGTGCGGACATTCATGGAAGAGCGGACACGACCTTGCAGATACCATTTGTGGATGTACCTGCCCTCGTTGCGGAATGGAGTTGGAAGTGTTGCGTACCCGAAAGAGTGTATTCAACGATATGGAGTATTTTTCTCTTATCACCACCTGCAAGCAGTACCAAGTGATACGCTTCTTTTCCGTCAAGTTCCGATACAAGGCAGGAGAGCCAGCCAAGTATTCCATTTTTGAAGTGGTACAAAGGTGGATTGCTCCCGAAGGCAAGACAACGACCATTGCCCGACTGCGTGGCATGTCCTTGTTCTACTATGACCTATGGAATGAATATAGCGATATGGAGGTACGCAAAAACGAAGGTCTTCGGGCATACGACATAGACCCTATATGTACCTATCCTCAACATCGTTTCATCCCCGAATTGAAGCGCAACGGCTTCAAGGGTGAGTATCACGACATTTTGCCATATGACCTCTTTACAGCTATCCTTTCCGACAGCCGGGCGGAAACATTACTGAAAGCGGGACAAGGCAGTCATTTACGCTATTTCATAGCCAATCCACGTTTCTTCGACGAGTGTTGGCAATCCTATAAGATTGCTTTCCGCAGAGGATACACAATCAACGATATTTCAATGTGGTGTGACCACATACACCTGTTGCGTCATTTCGGTAAAGACATCTGTAATCCTCATTTCATCTGTCCTGCCGACCTCAACTCGGAACACAACAGACTGATAGCGAAGCGCAATGCCATTGCAGAACGTGAACGAGCCGAGCGCACGAGACAATGGGAACAACAACGTATCGAAAGGGAACGCGAGCGGTTGGAACGCATTGAGAAAGACAAAGCCACCTATATCAAGGATAAAGCCAATTTCCTCAACCTTACTTTCACAGACGGTATTCTCCTTATCCATGTATTGCAGAATGTGGACGAGTTTGCAGAGGAAGGAAAGGCTATGCACCATTGTGTATTTACCAATGCCTACTATAATCGGACAAACTCCCTCATCCTTTCGGCTACCATAGACGGGGTACGCATTGAAACGATAGAAGTGTCGTTACAGACGTTCCAAGTAGTACAAAGTTATGGTGTCTGCAATACCAACACCGAATACCACGACCGCATTATAAACCTTGTGGACAGCAACATGAGCCTAATCCGCAAACGAATGAGAAAAGCAGCATGTAGTTTCCTAAAATTGGTTTACTAGATTTGACATTCAATAAATTGTACAAAACATTTTCAATACTATTTTCTGTTACAAGTTTACTTCAAAAAACTGTAATTCCTGTAATAGTTTTACTTTTTTCATTGGCATCCCGGGAATTCCCGGGATGCCAATAACACTTGGCGTCAATACATGACCCTGGCGAATAACTCTTTTTTTATCGCGGTGTGCCTGTTCCGGAACTTTCAACCCGATAGCCATGTGTGGTCTTCTGGTGTTGTATATCCCGATGATTCTCTCCACTTGCATTCTCGCCTGGTCGATATCTTTCAAGACCATATCGTTTAACCATTCCCTTTTCAAAATCCCGTTCACTCTCTCGGCGATACCGTTATCGTAAGGGGAGCCATCCTGTGTCACGCTCACCTGAATACCGTGTTCTTTCAAGATCCCGGTGTACAGCGAGGAGCAGTATTGCCCACCCCGGTCCGAGTGATGAACAAGCTTATCGCTAAAGTTGGGAGGTAGCGTCGCCAACGCCCGGCACAACGCCTTCACGGGCCCGGACGAGTCCAGGGTTGGGTGAACTTCCCACCCCGTGATCCGCCGGGAATAAGCGTCGGTTACCAGCGAGAGATACACGAAACCGGCGCTCGTTGACAGGTACGTGATATCACTGACCCATACCTGGTTGGGGCGGGTAACTCGAAACCCTTTCACCAGGTTCGGGAACTGGCGATGCCACGCCCGTGAATCCGTCGTGATGACCCGGTACTTCTTCTGTTTTATCATTAAATCGTGAAGGTGAAGTAAACGGTAAAGCCAATCCCGACCGACGGGAAGGCCGTTAGACCCCAGCATGTTCCACAATTTATTAACCCCGAGGTTAGGCATGTCACGGCGAATATCCTGGACGATGGAAAGAACGTAACGCTCGCGTTCCTCGTCTCCACGATCGGCCCGGAGGCTCTTGTAATAAGCCTGCTTGCTGTAGCCAAGGGAATTGCAAAGGTGTTCCGTCACGGCTTTACCTCCCCGCTCTTTTTGTCTCTTGACAATCCCGCTAATAGCATCTCCTCGTAGTTTTTTTTTACATCAACATGCAGGCGTTCCCTGGCTAACTCTAGCATTAACTCGTAAGCTTCCACTAGTATTTTCTGTTTCTCTACTTCCTGCCGTAAAGACTCCAGCTCGGCGCGTTCTTGGTCGGTCATCGGGTATAACATTTTGTAATTACGCGAAGATAAACGTTTGTGTTGTTCTTCCGATAAAACTCGAGATTTATACTTGTGTAGCCAAACGTGAAAAGTCGAGGGTTTGACCTCGTACTTGGCTAGAACTTCCGCGTAACCGATTTCATTGATTACTCGATCTCGTACCGCTGATAATTTCGTCTTGACAGCGTAATAACGACGACGAACAGGGGGTAAATTTAATTCTGACATTGGTTTACTAAGTTTACTGTAAACTTTTTTCAGGACAATACAGCATAGTATAAACCCTAAAACGACAATAATATGGAAGTAAGAATTGAAAGCATGGTTTGTCTGTGGGACGATAAAATCCCCACTTTGTTCCTTGAATTTGTAAACCTCCTCACATTGACAACAAGTGAGGAGGGATTGAGAAAAAGCGTAAAGGATTTTGCCGAGAAACACGAACTTGACAAGTTCTTCCTGTACGGCTTCGGCTCTCACCACTTCTACCTGCACCAACGCTATACGGACAATCCCGAAATGGTGATGGAGAACAGAATTTTGTCAGTGCATTTTTAACAACGTAATACACAAGGATATGGACAGAGAGAAGAAACTCCACTATTACAAGTATATCGTCAAAAGGCATTTGAACGATATAAGGGCACATGTCGGACTATCCAAGAACGAAATGGAGAGAAGCTATTACCGCACCCGCTATGCCGCCCAATTAAGTGTCTATGCCGAAGCACTCGGCATACAAGAGAGGTATTTGGAAAGATTTATTCAAAAATAAACGATTATGACAACACGAATGACCACGGGCGGAGTAAGTACCTGCCAGACGGCAGGCACAGAGAAATACGAGAGTTTCCAATCGGGTTTCGGCAGACGTAAGCGGACACTTGTGCAATACGACTACCGCCATACGGACGGAGAGTTGTTCTCCTGCGTGAAGCCTACATTGGACGAGTGCCGGACAGAAAGGGACAAGTGGATGAACAAGAAACAAGGGAAGGAGGAAAGACAATGAACGCAACCTATCAGACGATAATCGTCAAGTTCAAGGAAACGATAACGGAATTGAACGGCATTTTCAGTGATGTGCAGTTTTGGGGAGTGGCAACCCTCAAAGAGTGGATAGACGACTATGAAAGCACCCGTTTCACGCAGACCGACAGCCATACGGCAGTCATCACGAGCGAATACAACATGGAGTGTGTGAAAGAGTGGTTGCACAAGCATAGCGAGATAGCCGAATTGACAGAGTATTAACAGCGTGAGGCGGTGGAAACACCGCCCTCACCCCAAAAAAATCAAGTATTAACAGATAAAACAGAGTAGATTATGATAGCACAGACGATTTTACAGCAGATTGGCGGACATAAGTTTACCGTTATGACAGGTAGCAAGGATTTTATAGATTTGGGCAACGGTCTTTTGATGAGCCTTTCACGGAACAAGACCTCTGCCAACCGCCTTGAAATCCTTTACGACGAGGGATTAGACCTCTATAATATGCGTTTCTACCGCCAGACATTCAGCAAAAAGACCTTCATTAGCAAGACGAAGGACATTGCCAAATACGAGGGTGTATATTGCGATATGCTGGAAGAAATCTTTACGGAGGTAACGGGATTAAACACCCGACATTTTTTAAGCGGTGGCGGCATTGCCGCCGCTACTTTCTTTCAGTGAGCAGAAAGGCGGACAAAGAAAGTAGCAAAGAAACCGTTGTTTATAATCTGCGATTAAGGCACAAAAGTACATTTCTATGAAAGAGGAAATCAGACAGAACGGTAAAACGGGATATTGGAGAGCGAGGACGGCTTATCCATCGGAATTATCTTCAATAACCTTATAGGTGTAAACTTGAAAGATGTGGAGTATCGGAACTATTTGGATCGTGTCCTGCTTCCAATGGGACTGAAAAAAGGAAAGTTAGAAATGTTCCGGGATGGCATCTTTATAAAAAGAGGGCATATCGGGTAATCAACACCACATCTGACACTATGAAAAAAGGCTTCTACATCGGAAGCCTTTTTTCGTTTTTTTACTGTCGTTATCTCCACGGTTTTACGACAACCAATGAATCCGACGGCTTGTGTATAACCGGCAGATTATTGCCGGAGTCCACATCTTCGCTTTCATCCCCATTGTCGTGGTTGAAGTCAAATTCCAATTCGCAGGACGTGCTGAAATTGTCCTCCACGACCACGATGAAATTCTGCGACTCGTCGCACTGTGAGGTATAGTACAGACGGAACTTCTCGTTTTCAAGCAGGTAGCGGTCGTTGGGCAGCAAGGTCAGGTTGTTGTCCAAAGAGAGCGAACCCTCCCCGTCATACTGAAAATACCGTATCGTGTAGAGTGCATCCGCAAACTCTCCCGACCGTTTGAGTTCGCACCGTATCTCGGCGGTTTCTCCTTTCGCCAGCTCCTTCGGAACGGGCATCGTCTCTACCGTAAACTCGTAAGATTGCTGCACGTCCAAATCATCGTTACAGGAAGCGAGTCCAAACAAAGCGGCAATCATGCAGCCGCAAATAGTTATTTTTGAAATTATCTTTTTCATCTTTTTGTCATTTAATTATTTGTTCAAAATTAGGATTCGTTATACATTCATCAATAAACCGTTTTTGCTGGAGAGAAAAATAGTGCGTGTCCATTTCACAGCCCCAGAAGTCAAATCCCAGTTTACAGGCGGCTATCCGGCTGCTCCCGCTGCCCAAATGCGAATCAAAAATTTTATATCCCGACTTCGCGTATTTTCTGAGCAGCCATTCATACAAGGCTACCGGTTTCTGATTGGGATGGATACGTTTCTCCTTGTTTTTCATGTCTTCCTGCCACATGCCGTTCCAACGGTAGGAAAACATACGCACGGCAGTTTTGAAGGAAGTCCATGCCAATTCACAATCGGCAAAAGGCGAGTTCCCGTTCCGCTTATCCCATACAATCCAACAGGAAGTGTCCGCCGGACACGGCAAACGGCTGATGAAGTGATTTGCACCCCATACAATCTGGTGTTTACTGACCCGTTTTAATTCGTCAAAATACTCCCGCGAGGGAGCTTCCGTGTCATTTCCCACGTATGGCGCGTAGCGTGTAGCCGTTCCCTCATGATTTCTGGAACCATTTCGGCTACCATCTTCTCCTATGCCGTAAGGCGGATCAACAATCGCTAAATCAAAGAACCGGTCGGGCTGCGTCCTCATAAATTCCATGCAGTCGCAGTTATACACTTCGTTTATGCCCTTCATTACAAAATGAATTTAATTCCCAATCCATACTGCGTATGGAAATGCCCCGTACTTCCTCCCCAGAGGAAACGCTCGCGCACGGAAGCGGTCAGGGCGATACGGTCTGCCAGATAGACCTCCATTTCAAGGGTGGCGGCACAGCCGTAGATGAACGCATCCTTGTTGTTCAGCCGGGAACCGTCATAGAGCGATTTTTCGCCCCAGTTCACCACCTCGTAACCGGCCAGCGCGGAACCTCCGATGTAAAGGAACATGATTTTCCTGCGGTCGGAAAGGAAATTGTAGTAGAAGCCGCCTTCCGCCGTGAACTGCGAAACGGGCATCCTGATCTCCCGATACGGCTTATGCCTTTGCAGGAACTCGACACCATACACCCATTTATTCCCTCCCTTCGCATAGGAGGATAAAGCAGCCCCGAAGTAGTAACCGGCCTCGTTGCGCAGGTCGTCCGTGTAGAACCCGTCAGCCATGCCGCCCCGAAGTTCAATGCCTTTCATCTTCGGCAGACACCGTTGGGCATGCGCCTGCCCTGCAAACAGGGCAAGCGACAGCACCATTAGGAACAATACCTTTCTCATATCAGCGCACTTTCAGTTCGTTGATAACCTTTGCCTGCACCAAGTCCTCGTTTTCCACGATGAAGGACTGATGACGGCCTCCGCTTTTCTCGCACAGCTCGACAACAAGCTGCTTGTCGTCGGGTATGGTAAACTTCGGCAGGCAGAATACCGTGCGTTCCGACTGCTTGCCTGCTACACGGACGGCATAATTGAAGGCTCTGACAGGGAACAACACCTGCTCTTGAATGGCAGTGCGTTTCGCCACTTTCTTGTCCACAACTTTAAAACTGATATAGTCCACATCGAAAGGCACGTTCGACGAGTTCCTGATTTCCGTATGCAGGTACAGCAGGTCATTATGCACATACACCCCTTTGAGGACATACTGGATACCGAAACGCTTGCTGCCGATATGCTTTACAATACGCTTGTCCTCCTTGTGAACCGACTTCATAATCAGGTGTACCAGCATGGGACTTTCGCTTCCGAGTTCTTTCAGATATACCTCCTGCGCGTTGTTCGGACGGTTTACCGTGCTGCCGTCATGCAGAAAATCCGCCATCTCCACATTGAGCAACAGAGGTTCGTCGGCATACTTGACATTGAAGGTGTAGAAACTCCCGTCCTCTGTAATTACGGACATATTCGTCTCGTTGTGGAAGTTCTTCACGGTAGCCTTTACCCGGATGACGTTTTCCGCCCCGTCCGCCTTTCCTGCTATGAGGTTGGGAGAACCCAAATCCACATAGCGGATGGGGGCAGGGAAAAGGATATGGACGGTCTTGTCGTAAGTGACCTCCAAGCCGTGCGGCGGGATCATACGGTCGAATATCAGCTTGCGGGAAAGTCCGTGATACAAGTCCCCGTCTTCCTCCTGCTGTGGGTAAATGTCCTTCTGTAAGGTCGGGATGTCTGAAGCCGTAACCTCTTCCGTAACCAGCGGCACGGTTTCACCGTTGCCGTCATTCTTCACTTCCTGCGCGTTTGCCGCACACACAATGCCCATCGAGAGGGCGAACATTAAAAATACTCTTTTCATTTTACGTTGGATTTAGTGGTTTATAAAAAAGTCGGTAAATCAGTTTTCGTATTGGTAGAGCAGGACTTTGTAGCCTGCCTTCAGATGGAATTTCACGGTACGCATCTTCTTGGCGATGTACTGGCTCGTCCCTTGTATCACGCCCTTGCCCAAGTCGGAAGCGAGCTGCGCCCCGGCATTGGTGGAGATATTGATACTCGAACCGAGCGAACTGCCCATGTTGGCAGCAATCTCCTTGACGGCATCAATTTCCATAGAACCGGGAATGAAAATGCCCTCCTGACCGTCGCTGTCGAATACCGCCAGCTCCACGGGAATAATCGTCCCTCCGTATTCAATCGAGGTGAGTTCGATACCGAGCCGTTCACCCTGTACCCTTGCACCGCCCACGACGACCGTGTTACGGGGGATAATCCTGCTTGCCAAACGCATAGGCTCCAGCAACCGCAGGCGTACCGCCTGCCCGTCGCTAATCGTCTGGTCGGTGTGGACACAGGCGGCAATGGTATTCTTGCTTTCTTCGTCCGTCATGCCTATGGCAGTGTTGAAGCCGAAGTTCCGCTCACCCGTATATCCGGCGACAAATTCCGCATCGCTCATCGGTTGAGCCAGCGAGGACACGACCCGCTCCCTGACCTGACCGACCGGCATTGCCACCGCCTTCCCGTTCCGGTATGCCGGCTCCGGGTTCTGCTCCGCGGGCGTGTTCCCTTGTTGGCCGTTCTGTCCGGTGTACTTCGCCGCCAGCTCGTAGGACTTTTCTAAAAGGGCGAGTTGCTCGTCCATCGACGAGGGCTGCTCCTGCTGTTGCGCCATCATCGCCTCCAATTCTTCCACCCGCTTTTGCAGTTCCTCCTTTTCGGGGGCTTCTTCGGGACTGTCGTAAAAGATTGCCCAATGTGGCGTTGATGTCCCGGTAGGCACTTGCAGAGGAGTGGATAGCCGTCGGAGTCCGGCTTCCGCCACCCGTGTAACCCGAAGACGGGCCGCCCGGATCGAGCAGGTTGTAATCCTCTTCGTTTTCCCCTCTTTCCTTTTCCTCCTCCCCGTTATCAAACAGGGAGGCGAGGTCATGGACGGCACGGTTTCGCTCCCGCCTCTGTTCTTCGAGTTTTGCCTGCTCGTAGGCTTTCTCCTTGTCGCCGATGATACCTACCTCCGTAGGCAGCGGCATATCGGTATTGAAGCCCGTTCCGGCTTGTTCCGCTGTCTTCTCTTCTGCCGAAGGTGCGAAAATCAGCCATAGGGAGCCGAGGAACATCAGTCCCATCAGCGGGTACACCAGCATCTTCTTCCTCTTTTGTCTTTCCGCCTCCGTGAGCGGCTCTTTCGGGGAGTTTCCTTTCTCCCCGTCAGGTTTCCTTCTCATCAGTTCATTCCACTTCATAGGCAACGAGTTTTTCAGCCGGTATCATGCCGGCTTCGGTTTCACAATCGGGAACTTCCGTATCATAGTCATAAGGTACTATGCCCCGTTCACGGGAGGGAAGTTCCAGCTTCTCTATATGTTCCATCTCCAGCCGTTGTCCTTTGCCCTTGCCGAAGTCGCATACGGCTGTCGCCAGCATCACGAGGCAACCCGCGGCGAAGAGCGAGAACATCACGAGGACGGTCGTAAGACGTGCTTTCGGGGAAAGCGACTCCAGACGCTCGCGCAACCGTCCTTCAAGGGCGTCGCGCCATCCGGTAATCCGTTTTATTGTTTTCTTCATGCTTCTATCTTTCAATCGTTCGTAAATCTTTATTCTCTAAAATGGTAAAACCCTCTATGGTAAACCCGTTGGGGTTGTCGTCGCTCCGCGTGGCGTTCAGCAGACGGCACGAAGTGACAAGGCTCCGTTCGGTCACGTTGCTCTCACGGATAATCATCTGCCGTGCGTATGCGGTCGCACTGTACGGGTAGTTGTCGAAACTGCACACCACGCTGTCCACCTGCAACACCTGATTGATATTGCCCGCGATGATACGGTTGTAATAACCTTTCTCCGTGAAATCGGCATAGTAGTTATAGGCACTCTTGTCCGCCATGAGCAGGGCGCGTTTGAGGTTATGCTCGATGGCACTCTTTTCGGGGGACAAAGTGAAAAACAGCTCGTGAAAGCGTCGGACGTGTTCCCTCGCCTCTGCCGGGCGGTTCTGCGACATATCCTGCGAGAGCGCGAGCATCAGCGACTTGCCGTTGTCCAAGACATAGATTTTCTGCCGTTGCGCCTCCGCAAAGCGGAACGCGCCGAACACCGAACAGACGGCCACGAGCGCACATGCCGCAACGAAGACGATCCCGAACAGGCGTATCTGCTTGAACGCGGTTTCGATATTCTTCAATGACTTAAATTCCATAATAATTTGCTTTTAACAGGTTTAACTTCTCCTTCTGAACAGTTTTCCGGCAGCGGACTTCGCCATGCCTCCGGCTCCCTTGACCAATTTCCCGGCACGTCCTGCCGCATTACCGGCTGCCGCCCCGGCGACACTGCCTGCCAGACCTCCGGCCATACCGAGATTGCGACCGTAGTTTCCGATACCGCCTCCGGCACTGATGATCCAGCCCGCGACCGTCGGAATGGTGAAATAGCCCACGATACCTATGATAAGAAATGTGATGTACACGCCGTTGCTTGCCTCGATACTGAAATTGGGGTCGGACTGCAAGGCTTCGATGTCGTTCTGGAGCATCAGTATCTGTATCTTGGCGAGTATCGTGCTGAACAGGTCGGAGACCGGCAACCACAGGTATATCTGTATGTAGCGGCAGAACCATTGCGACAGCGTGGAGTGGAAACCGTCCCACACGCTGATGGCAAAGGCCACCGGGCCCAGAATGGACAGCACCACGAGGAAAAAGGTACGCAGCGTGTCGATGACAAGAGCGGCGGCGGCAAACAGCAGCTCCAGCACTTCACGGAAGAAATCGCGTATGGACTTTTTAAGATTATAAGCCCCGCGCTCGATATACATTCCCGCCATTGTCGCCATGTCCGAAGGCGACCAGCCCAATTCCTCCAACTGCTTGTCGAACTCCTCGTGCGACACGAGATAGGCCGTTTCGGGGTCACGCACCATCGCCTCGTATTCCAACTTGTCTTTCTGCTCCTGATAGCTGTTCATGTCGAAGGTTTGCGATTCGAGCATCTTGTGCGTCCCCTGCACTATAGGGGCTGAGTATCGCGTTCATAGACCCCAAGACCAGCGTGGGAAAGAACATGACACAGATACCGAGGGCAAAGGGACGCAGCATCGGATAGACATCTATCGGCTCGGCTTTGGCGAGCGACTGCCACACCCGGACAGCCACATAGAGCAGTGCGCCCAGTCCTGCCAAGCCCTTTGCCACGGAGGTCATATCGCCGCACAGCGGCATCATCTCGTCGTAGAGGACACGCAATATCTGGTGCAGGTTGTCAAATTCTCCGCCCATATTACCAGTATCTTTCGTTAGCGTTTCCATACAGCGACATGACACGGCTCACGTCGTTCTTCTTTCTTGCCCGCAGGTAACTGACGGAGATGTTCTTGTTCGTGTAGTACGACACCATGTTGCGGTAACGCTTCATGGAGTTATAGCATCTGTCCACCACGTCCATACGCTCCTTGTCGGTCATTTGCAGGGTGGTGATGTTCACCACGTCCTTCATCTCCTTGAGCAGGTCGTTGCTCTCCTCCAGCAGCTTCGTGTAGCCGAAGGCGATGGCGGAGAGTTCTTCCGGCGTGAAGTTCTCGTCCCGCAGCATCAGTTGGAAGCTGGTTACATAGATGTCGGAAATCTCACCGACCATAAGGATGGTGTTCTTCACCTTGATGCCGTCTTTCACGATGTTATTCACTTGTTTCAGGGCGTCGTAGTATTTCTTTCCCTGCTCGTAAATCTTGACCGTCTCCTTGAAGTTGCTGACCATGTTCTTGGCGGTCGTGGTGGTCTGCGTGATGTTCTTCGCCGCGTTGATGATACCCTGCGCCAAGTTGGTGGGATCGGTCACGACCCACTGCGCGTTTGCCTTGCCCGCGCACAGCAGGCAGAGGCAGCATAAGACTTAAAATTTTCGATTTCATATCTGTTTCTCTTTTATGGTTTATAAAATTGTTTTCAAAATCCCATTCTCCTGCCTTTGGGCTTCTGCCGTTCCGTTTTGTCCGTACCGGTTTCCTTTATTTCCTTTTTGGGCTTTACAACCCCGAATAGGTTGTCGGCATACGGTCGTCGCCCGGTCATCTTGACGAACCTCGCGTCAAGTTCCCGATAGGCGGTTTCCACCTGCTTTGCTATCTCCTTTTCAGAGGCATTGCGGTCTATGCCATACTTTACAAGGACGTCACGGTTGATGAACGGGTCATCAATGTTGTCGGGTTTATGCGCCAGACTGCCTAACTTTTCCAACTCTTCGTTCAGTTTTTCCAGATAGGGCACGGGCGGACGTTCGCACAGGCTCTCCAACGCCTTTTCCGCCTTACGGGTCAGCCGGGCATCGAGTTCAAGGAAATCCGGAAGTTTCCCGTACTTCCTTTCCAATGTCGCTGAATCCGCAAATCCGCCGTTCATCAGATCATGCAGCTTGTAGTCGTCCGCCATATCGTACCGCAACAGGACATACATGGACGGCTGACGGCACTCCATTAGGAAATGGTAAAGCCCGGAAAACGCCTTGTCTCTTGTACGGGTATCAGCGTCCAAGACGCGAATTGCCTCCTTTACATCATTATTGTCAGGCGGAACGATACCGCATTCGGGATGACGTTGCACGTAGTGGCCCAGCATGAATGTGTGCATGGCTGTCATCGACTGTACGCTGTCGGTCTGTCGTGCAAGACGGGTTTCTGCCAATCTTCCATAGAGTTCCCTGACCTCTCTGTCCGCAGCCTGTTCGGGAGTGCGGCACAAATCCGACTTCCATATCTGACGGGCGATCTCCGCCACGACGGTTTCCGATTCATGGTAAATCCGCAATATTCTCGATATGCCACGGTAGTTTTCCTTGCGCAGCATATCTTCAACCTGCTCCGACAATGCGTTCAGCTTTCTGTAACCCGGTTCGTGAGCCATGCGGCGGAACGCTTCGGATTCCGAGCCTGTCTTGTGATTGAGTCCCGTGTTCATAGGCTCGCTCCTTCTTTTTCTGCCGGTTCGCTGCTCTTGCGTACATAATCACCGCCCGGCGAGAAGGTCAGCACATCGGCAGCTTCGTTATAAGCCACGTCGATACGGAAGCCGGTGTTGATAAAGAGGTTGCCGCCCTCTTCCTCTTGCAGCAGGTAGGTTTCGGGCTTCATCCGTCGGCTCAGTCCCGACCGCTTGAATATCGTAACCTTGTAGGCTTCGCCCTCCTTGTAAATCAGAATGTCGGGCTTGCCCGCCACGCTTTCCCAATTCCCGCAAAAGGCGGTCTCTGGCTTGTTCGCTACCTTCCGGCACAGCCTTGAAGCAGCAGGCTTGCCATTCCTATCAGATAGCTGCCCATCAGCAGCACTTGTCTTCTTGTCATATTCATACTTTCCTTGTTTTAACCGTTATTGTTTCTGTTCTTTTCTCTTTTCGGCTATCTGGCGGATAGCCGCCTCGATGTCCCCGCCCAACTTTTCGGCAAGGGCATATACCTCCATCTTTTCCGTCTCTTCGGTCGTGTATGCCAGATACTCCTGCGTACTGACCTCTGTGGCATAGACGGCAGACTGCGTTCCGCCCAAGCCTATCCAGACCTCCTTATATAGCCTTGAAGGGTCATTCGCCTGATTGATGGAGAGTATCTGCGCCTTCTCCTTGTCGGTAAGTCCCAAAAGCGACTGTATCGCGTCGAACTTGTTCATGAACTTGCGTTGGTCGAGCAGAATTTTACAGTCGGAGTTGTTGATGATGGACTCCTTGACTATCTCGGAAGAAATGATGTCTTCCACCTCCTGCGTCACGATAATCGCCTCGCCGTAGAACTTTCTGACCGTCTTGTAGAGGTACTTTATATAGGATGCCATGTTTGCCGAAGCGATAGCCTTCCAAGCCTCTTCGATTGCAATGACTTTTCTGACACCTTTCAACCTGCGCATCTTGTTGATGAACAGCTCCATAATAATGATGGTCGTTACCGGGAACAGGATAGGATGATCCTTTATGGCATCAATTTCAAAGACGATGAAACGCTTGTGCAGCAAGTCCAGCTGCTTGTCGGAATTGAGCAGGTAGTCATATTCGCCTCCCTTGTAATACGGCTCCAGCACATTGAGGAATCCGGCAAGGTCGAAGTCTTTTTCCCTCACTTTCTTTTCCTCCAGCCTGATACTGTATTCCGTCTTTACAAATTCGTAAAACGAATTGAAAGAGGGTACGATGCTGTCATCCTCCCTGATACGGGAGATGTAGAGGGATACCGCATTGGAGAGTGCGACTTCCTCCGCGCGTGTGGCAGGTTCGTTGTCCTTCTTCCACAGCGTGAGCAGCAGGGTCTTGATGCTTTCCCTTTTCTCGATGTCGAAAACCTTGTCCTCCGTGAAGAAGGGGTTGAACGATATGGGATTCGTGTCGGTATAGGTATAATAGATACCATCTTCCCCGTGCGTCTTGCGGTTTATCATCTCGCACAAGCCTTGATAACTGTTACCCGTGTCCACAATGACGATATGGGAGCCTTGCTCGTGGTACTGCCTCACGAAATGGTTCATGAAAAACGACTTGCCGCTGCCGGAGGGTCCGAGGACGAACTTGTTCCTGTTGGTAGTCACGCCCCGTTTCATCGGGAGGTCGCTGATGTCCAGATGGAGCGGCTTGCCCGTCAGCCTGTCCACCATCTTCATCCCGAAAGGCGATACCGAACTCCGGTAGTTGGTCTCCTCCGTGAACAGGCAGACCGACTGTTCGATGAACGTGTAGAAACTTTCCTCTGCCGGAAAATCCGCCTCATTACCGGGTATGCCTGCCCAGAATAAGGTCGGGCAGTCCACCGTGTTGTAATGCGGGGTGCATTCCATTGCCGCGAGCTGGCTGCCCGTGTCGTTCTTTATCCGTTTCATCTCGTCGGTACTTTCGCCCCACGCTATCACGTTGAAGTGGGCACGGACAGAGGTCAGCCCGAAGGAGTGCGCCTCGTTCAGATACTCCTCGATCCATTCCTGATTGATAGCGTTGGAACGGCTGTAACGAGAGAGCGACTGCATATTGCGGGCGGACTTCTCGAAGCGTTTCAGGTTCTCGTCGCTGTTGTCTATGAACACATACTGGTTATAGATGTGGTTGCACGAGAGCAGCAGACCGAGCGGGCTGGCAAACGACAGGCGGCAGTCGCTCCGGTCGGTGGACAGACGCTCGTAACGGCTATCGGTCGCTACTTGAGAGGGCATATCGTCCACGTCCGAGAGCGTGTGCAGGCAAAGCCGTTTGTCCCCGATACGCATCTCTCCGGCTGAAAGGGCGATGTCTTGCAGACAGGTAGCCTCTTCCGTGGACAGGGAGAAGTATTGCTCTATCAGTCCCGCTTTCCCTTTCGTACCGGTAATCTCTTCATCGGAAAGGCGACGCAGGCGGACAAAGCCGGAGTCGTTCATAATCCTCACGAACTGATCCGCCGCTTCGAGGAACTTCAAAGCCGTGTCCTTGTCGCCAACCTCTTTCGGAATGATGAAGCCCCTGCACAGCGTACTGAAATTGCTCTGCCGGCGGTTGCGTTCTTTCGTCGTCTTCGTCAGGACAGGTAGCACTGTGGTTCAGGAAAGGCCGCTCGTTGAAGTGCCCGCTCGAAAGAACGGCTCAAAAAGGCTCATCTCCTCCTTTTGGCAGTTGGCTTTGCCTTCTTCCTCCTTTGCAGGGCATAGTCAAGCGAGCTTGTCTCTGCTCCTGCTTCGTTCGTCAGTTCC
>ENA-OPYU01000124-OPYU01000124.1-human-gut-metagenome-genome-assembly--contig:-NODE-124-length-29472-cov-3.681820_pt1 | contig 29472 bp, 41 predicted proteins | sample MGYA00242637_ERZ504482 | MGnify/ENA primary metagenome ERZ504482 (study PRJEB26092, sample SAMD00036237) | human gut metagenome | host: Homo sapiens | study: EMG produced TPA metagenomics assembly of... | reverse complement strand
GAAAGAATGAACAAAATAATCAAAAGAATAATACCAAGGCCAATGACAATTAATCCGCCCTTTGTCTGCAACGCAATAGCAGCATATCCGATAAAAGGAACAACCACCGCAACCTTCGGAACTGATTTCTGCAGTGTAATCACTTCTGTATCACCGCCTTTTGCTGTAAGGGTCTTTTACTTCATATGCCCCTGCACTGCTGTCCATATCTGTGATTTCATATACATAGGTACTGGAACCTTCACTGAAGATAATCTTATCTTTCTTTTTCAGGTCCTTCACCCTCACGTCTTTTCCATAGGCAACAGAACCAACGGGAAGATTTGTATCTGTGCTTCCGTTGTCATTCATCACGGTGTCAACCCCTGCAAAAGGAGGAACCAGAAGCGCTGCTGCTATTACTATAGAAAAGAGAACCACCAGGTTCACAATCGTTTTCAAAATTTTTGACATTTGTGTACTCCTCACTTCACATCTTCACTGTTACAATTTGCATTTTATTTATCTTACCATTTTTCAGCAAAGATGTATAGAGTCAATTACATGTTTTGAAGAAACGCACAGTATCCTCTGTAAGCTTCGTAAACATCCACCTTGCTGGTAATTTCCCATGGAGCATGCATATTCAGCACAGCCACACCACAGTCGATTACTTCCATATTATAGTTTGCCAGGATATAGGCAATGGTTCCGCCGCCGCCCTGATCTACTTTTCCAAGCTCTGCTGTCTGGAAAGCAACCTGCTCTTCATCCATAACCTTACGAAGTTTTGCAAGATACTCTGCATTGGCATCATTAGATCCGCTCTTTCCTCTTGCGCCTGTATATTTGTTAAAGGTCATTCCATGTCCCAGGTAAGCAGAATTTTTCTTTTCCATTACTTCCGGGAAATTTGGATCAAAGGCTGCGCTTACATCGGAAGAAAGCATCATAGAATTTTTCAGGGCTCTGCGGAGTTTCAATTCACTGTACTGGCCGCATGCGTTCATCACTTCTGCAGTTGTATTTTCAAAGAATTTTGACTGCATACCAGTTGCTCCCACGCTTCCGATTTCTTCTTTATCCACTAACAGGCATACTGATGTATATTTCACCTGCTCCTGTTTCATAATTGCTGCAAAAGACGGATAAGAGCATACACGGTCATCCTGTCCATATCCCATAATCATGCTTCTGTCTAAACCGTAATCTCTTGCTTTTCCTGCCGGAACCACTTCAAATTCTGCGGAAAGGAAATCTTCCTCTTCAATTCCGTATTTTTCTTTTAAAATGGCAAGAATCTGCGCTTTTACCGGTTCCTCTTCTTCGCCTTCCAACGGAATACTTCCTACCAGCATATCCAGCTTTTCACCTTCCACCACTTCAGCGGCTGTCTTCTGAAGCTGTTTCTGAGACAGATGAATCAGCAGATCGGAAATTCCAAGAACCGGATCCTGTTCCTCTTCTCCGATTACCACAGTTACATTTTCCCCGTCTTTCTTAGAAACAACACCGTGAAGCGCCAGGGGAAGAGTCACCCACTGGTATTTTTTTCACACCACCATAGTAATGGGTATCCAAAAGAGCCAGTTCCTGATCTTCGTACAGAGGATTCTGTTTTAAATCCAGTCTTGGAGAGTCAATATGCGCTCCCAGGATTCTCATACCCTTTTTCCAGAGGTTCCTCTCCGATCAGATACAAAGCCAGTCCTTTTCCTTTATTATTGGCATATACTTTGTCCCCTGCTTTTAAGGTTTCTCCGCTTTCGATAATTGCATCAATATTGCGATAGCCTGCTTTTTCTGCCTGCTGCACCATTTCTGTAACACATTCCCGTTCTGTCTTGCAGCTAGCTTATAAAATCTTTATATGCATTCACAAAAATGCAAACATCTCTGTTTTATCCGCATATTTTTTCCATGCGTTTCTGTCTTCATACTGTTACCTCCTATGTATTTTTACCGAATTTCTTCCCGTCTGAATATAACACAACTTGCATCAGATTGCAAGGCGGTTATAATGTGTAGTTGTTTTATAATTTCACAATAAGGCGGTATTTGTTATGAAAAATAAAATCAAAACCATTGAAGACCTTTCCTTAAATGCATGGCCTTCTCATCAAATACAGATTTATGACGGTTGGATTCTGCGTTTTTCTTATTTTTATACCCATCGCACCAACTGCATTGAACAAATTGGTCCTTCTTCTATTCCTCTGGCAGATAAGCTGGATTATTGCGAAGAAATTTACGAAAAATGGGGAAGTCCTGCCATTTACAAAATAAATCCTCTCATTGACAGCTCCTTTGACCAGAAGCTTACACAGCGGAACTATCACATGGCCCATGTAACGGAAGTCATGACTATGGAACTTTTGAAACGAAAGCCTGCAAACCTTTCCTCTTCTGTAATTCTCCGTTCCAAAATCTCTCCCGCCTGGCTAAATGCTTTATTTTCCATGAAAGGTACCAATAACCAGATTCACCGCACTATTGTGCCATCCATGTATGCAGCCATTCCAAAAGATACCATTGCTGCTTATGTTTATGACAGGGATCAGATTATTGCTACCGGCCTTGGGATTTTAGACAGGGACTATATTGGCCTGTATGCCATACATGTTCATGAGAATTACCGCGGCCAGGGCATTGGCAGAAATATCTGCTGTTCTATCCTGGATGCCGCCATGGAACAGGGCGCTTCATCTGCCTATCTTCAGGTAGTAGAAGGAAATGCTCCTGCCAAAGCCCTGTATACAGCTTTGGGCTTTGAAGACTTCTACACCTACTGGTTTCGCCAGCAATATCCTGTCTCTTTAACAGATAATCATCCCAGTGATTCCTGATTCCATACTTTTCAAGCAAAAAGGGGATGCCGATTCCAGATACGGCGCCCCTTTTGCTTCTATATTTTCTTTTTCCTTTTATGATTGAAAACACCTTATTCTGAAGGTTTGCTCAGATATTCTTCAATGCTTTTCATAGCTTCTTCTTCGTCTGCTCCATCTACAGAGACAGTAACGCTTTCTCCTGTATCCAATCCCAGGCTCATCATTCCCATGATGCTTTTTGCATTGACCTTTCTCTCTTCACTCTCCAGATAAATGTTACTTACATACTGGCTTGCAACCTGCACAAGCATTGCAATAGGTCTTGCTTCCAGACCATTTGAAATTCCGATGGTAATTGGTTTTCTAATCATACCTGTTCCTCCCTGACTCCTCTTAGCTCATTGGCTATACTGCAGATTTTCCTCAGACGGTGGTTCATCCCGGATTTCCCTACCGGTGTGGAAAGCAGAGCTCCTAATTCTTTTAAGGAGGCCTGTGGATATTCCAGTCTAAGCAGCGCGGTTTCTTCCAGATTTTCCGGAAGACTGTGAAGCCCTGCTGTATCTCTGATATAAATAATATCCTCTACCTGCTTTACTGCAGCATTTACAGTCTTGTTGATATTTGCTGTTTCACAGTTCACTTTTTCTGTTTACAGTGTTCCTCATATCCTTGAGAATCCGCACATTCTCCAGATTCATTAAGGAAACACCGGCGCCCATGATTCCCAGAAGCTCTACAATCTGAGCCCCTTCTTTCACATAGACTACATAGTATTTCTTTCGTTTGACAATTTTCGCATCTACCTCAAAAGACTGAATCAGCTCCATGAGCTGTACTGCCTTTGTCTTGCTGCTGCAGACAATTTCAAAATGATAAAACTTCTCCGGATCACTAATCGAACCGGCGCATAAAAACGCTCCGCGGATAAATGCCCGCTTACAGCAGTTTCTCTGCACAACCATCTGATTTACCAAAGCATCCAGATTCTGCGGCATCCGGTCAGCGCCCAATAGCTTCACTGCCTGTAAAACTTTCACCGCAAGCTGTGAATCCTTCAGTTCCATCAAAAAACGGTTATTCTTTTTTGTAATCCTATTATCAATAGAAACACTGTCATTCATTGTAAACGTTTTTTGCAGCAATGTAAAGTACTTTCTCACAAGACTTTCATTTTCGGAAGAAACTCTCAGGTCAATCTGCCCTTGTCCAAGCCTGACAATCTCCCCGTCAAAAGCCAGAACCGCTGCCAGTTCTGCAATTTGACAATGCCTGGCGCTGTCTATGCAGCGCAGCAATTCTTCTTTTACGCTTCCGGAAAAAGACATTTTTTTCCCATCCTTCTCTATATCTCTATGTTCAATTCGGATTCCATATGTATCGTTTTCCCCTAACCGTCTGTACAGCTCATTTGCCAGGGTAACGGAACGGTGTTTTCCACCGGTACATCCCACTGCAATCACCAGTTGGGTTTTTCCCTCTAAAATATAATTGGGAATCAGAAACCGAATCATATCTTCCAGCTTATCCGAAAATACATGGGCTGCTTCAAATCCCATGACATAGTCACTTACCGGTCTGTCATTTCCACTTAAAGGACGAAGGTTTTCCAGATAATATGGATTTGGAAGAAAACGCACGTCAAAAACCAAATCTGCATCCTGTGGTATCCCGTACTTAAAGCCAAAGGAAAGTACGGTTACCATAAGATTCTTAAAAGTTCTGTTTTCTACAAAAATCTTCTCAAGCTCTGCCTTTAATTCTCTGGTCAGCAGTTTGCTGGTATCTAAAATATAATCTGCATATTCCTTCAAAAATTGCAAGCGTTCTCTTTCTTTTTGAATCCCGTCATCTACCCGTCCGGCTCCTGCTAAAGGATGGCTTCTTCTGGTTTCTTTATAACGTCTCACCAGCGCTGTGTCATCTGCATCCAAAAACAGGATTTCCGACTCAATTCCTGAAAAACTGATTTTCTCTAACACTGTCTTTAATTCATCCAGAGAACGTCCGCTGCGGATATCCACGCCAATAGCTACCCGCTCAATTTCCCCTGAAGCGCTGTCCTTAATCAACTGCACAAATTTATCAATCAAAGGAACCGGAAGATTGTCTACACAGAAATATTCCATATCCTCCAGCATTTTCAAAGCTGTACTCTTCCCTGCTCCTGACATTCCCGTCACAATTACAAACCGCATGATACCTCCTAAAACTCTCCCAGGAACCGCACTTCTGTTTCCAGATCCACGCCAAACTGTTCCTTTACTCTTCTTTGTACTTCCCGAATCAGGTTCAGCACATCCATAGCAGTAGCCCCGCCTTTATTCACTACAAACCCACAGTGTTTCTCTGATACCTGGGCTCCTCCTACGGAAAAACCTCTAAGCCCACTGTCCATAATCAGTTTTCCCGCAAAATATCCCTCCGGTCTTTTGAAGGTACTTCCTGCGCTTGGCATTTCCAGAGGCTGTTTGGAGGTTCTGCGCTCCTTTAAATCTTCCATGGTATTGCGGATTTCTTCCTGATTTCCCCTGGTAAGTTCCAGTTCCACAGAAAGCACAGTATAGCCTTTTTCCTTTACAATACTGGTCCGGTAACCCATCTTTAATTCTTCCTTTGGCAGTACCCGGACCTCTCCCTGTGTATCCAGAACTTTCACACTCTTAATAATATCTTTCATCTCGCCCCCATAGGCTCCTGCATTCATAAAAGCAGCGCCTCCTATGGTTCCCGGAATCCCGGAAGCAAATTCCATTCCAGTAAGTCCTGCCTCTAAAGCCTCTGCCGCAACCTTTGACAGCAAAGCTCCTGCCTTTGCCTGAATACAGCAGTCTTTTACTGTAATGTCACTGAAGTTCTTCCAAAGCTGTATCACCACGCCCCGGTATCCCTTGTCACTGACCAGAAGATTACTTCCGTTCCCCAGAACAAAATAGGGCAGTTTCTCTTCTTTACAGATTTCTACAATCTCCTGCACCTCATTTGTACTGTGAGGACAAAGATAAAAATCTGCCGGTCCGCCAATGCGGAAGGTTGTATGCCTGCTCATGGGTTCCTGCTGCTTTACATTATCACTTCCCAGACAGTTACAAAATTTATTTTCGATTCTATGATTATCCATTTACAATCCCCTTTATTTTTTGTTAAATACCAGATCTTTGATGACCTCGCCTGCAATCATAAGCCCCGCTACTCCCGGAACAAAGGAAACGCTTGCCGGAACCGGTCTTCCAGTACCGCTTCGTACCTCAGTTTCCTCCTGTGGCGCCTTTTCTGTCCGTTTCTTCTTAATGGCGGTTTCTGTAGAAAATAAAACCTTTACTTTCTTTATTTTCTCTTTTTCAGTTCTGTACGCATAACCTTAGCCAAAGGACACACACTGGTTTTTGAAATATCTGCAATCTGAAAACAGGAGGGATTCAGCTTATTCCCTGTACCCATGCAGGAAATCACCGGAACCCCCGCCTGTTTTGCCATTTCAATCAAAAGCAGCTTTGCAGATACGGTATCCACTGCATCCACCACATAGTCAAATGCTGTAAAGTCAAAAAGTCCTGCTGTCTCTTTGCTGAAAAAGGTATCATATGTATGAACCACAGCCTCCTGATTAATATCCATAATCCGTTCTTGGCCACCTGTACTTTTTTTCTGCCCATGGTAGAGCGCAGAGCCACTAACTGGCGGTTCAGATTTGTCAGGCTTACTTCATCGTGGTCTACTAAAATCAAAGTTCCCACACCGGCTCTTGCCAGCGCCTCTGTTACATAAGACCCCACACCCCCGATTCCAAACACTGCTACTCTGGCATTTGCCAGGGTGCGAAGTCCGTCTTTTCCTAATAGTTCTTCTGAACGTGAGAATGCATGAAGCATTTCCGCTTCCTCCTGTTACTTCATTTTTCAGGCAGCCTCAAAGGAGTACTGCCTGACATGACTGCTTTTATTATACTATTGATTGCGGTAAAAGTATAGATGGCTTTTCTTAAAATACTCTAAAGTCACAATTACTCTTTCATCTTCGGCCTAAACACCAGACTTGCCACATAACTGAATATCAGAGCTGCTGAAATCCCCACAGCACTGGCAGTAAAGCCACCCATAAAAATCCCCAGAATCCCGTCTTCTAAAACCGCTTTTTTCACTCCCTTAAATAAGGTATTGCCAAATCCCAGAAGGGGGGACGCTTGCTCCTGCCCCTGCATAGGAAATCAGCTTATCATACAGGCCCACACTTCCAAACACTGCCCCGGTACATACCAGAAGCACCATAACCCTTCCCGGGAAGCATCTTGGTTTTCTCTAATAAAATCTGCACCAGTGCGCAAATCAGTCCTCCCACCCAGAATGCATTGATATATTCCATAGCTTTCTCCTTAACAATGTTCCACCACTACCCCCTTGGGCAATACCCGGAACGCTTTTTCCCTCATTATAGCTTACCTTTGACAGCAGGGCGCCTGTCGGCACAAACAAATCCGTTTCCATTCTCCTTTTCCAGCTTTGGCAGAATATACGCTGCAAAAGTCACTGCTGAGCAGCCGCAGCCGCTTCCTCCCGCATGGGTATCCTGCGTCTTTTGGTCGTAAATTTCAATGCCACAGTCCATATGCTGTTTGCTAATATCAAAACCTCTCTCCTTTAGCAAATCCAGGAGAATTTCCTGTCCCACATAACCCAAATCTCCGGTAATAATCTTGTCATAGTCTTCCGGCATCCGGTTAAAATCCATGAGATTCTGATAAATGGTGTCGCAGGCTGCCGGCGCCATGCACGCCCCCATATTCAGAGAATCCTTCAGCCCATAATCCACAATCTTCCCTGTGGTAATGCCGGTAATTCTGGCCTTTCCGCCTTTTCTCCAAGAATACAGGCGCCTCCACCGGTAACCGTCCAGGTAGCAGACAAAGGACGCTGGTTTCCATATCCCAGAGGAAACCGAAATTCCTTCTCCGCACTGGCAAAATGACTGGAGGTTACGGCTGCCACATAATCTCCGTACCCTCCTGCCACTGCCATGGATGCCAGGGATAACGCTTCTCCCATGGTGGAGCATGCTCCGTAAAGTCCGTAAATAGGTGTGTGAAATCCCATGATTCCAAAAGAAGAGGCAATGCTCTGTGCCAGCAAATCTCCGGTGTAAATGGTACGAAGCTGCCATTTTTCAATCCCTGCCTTGGCCAATGCCATAGACACTGCTTCCTTTTGCAGCGTACTTTCTGCCTCTTCCCATGAATTCATGCCAAAAAATCCATCTTCCTCACCAATTTTATCAAAATAAGCCCCCAGAGGACCTTCCCCTTCTTTTTTTGCCTACCATGGAAGCCCCGCTGAGAATATGAGGCGCGCGTGCAAACTGTATACTTTGTTTTCCTGCCATCTGTTCCATCACACAATCCCCCATATATGCAAAATGTAATAAATCAATCCCAGTGCTGCTGAGGTGAGAATCCCATAAAGAATCACCGGACCTGCAATGGTAAAAATCTTACATCCGATTCCAAAGACCTGTCCTTCCTTCTGATATTCTATGGCCGGAGCAGCTACGGAATTGGCAAAACCGGTAATAGGTACCAGCGTGCCGGCGCCTCCCCATTTCGCCAGTTTTGAATAAAGATTCAGTCCTGTCAGAAGCACACTTAGCAATATCAGAATCAGTGATGTCCAGCTCCCGCTTACTTCTCTGTTCATTCCCATACTCTTACAAATATTCATAATGACCTGGCCAAGAGTGCAGATAAGTCCACCGCTTAAAAAAGCCCCAAGCATATTTTTGGCAAGACTGTGGGTGGGTGTTTTTTCTTTTACATAGTTTTCGTACTCCTTTGCCTTTCTCTTCTGTTCTTCCTGTTGAGCCTGATCCATTGCTTTCACCATCCTTTTCTGTTCTCATGGAATTAGTATAAGACATTTCCGGATTTTTATACCTGGCAGAAAAACTGCAAAAGACATCCAAGGGTTTTTCCAATGGCAATAGCCAGAATCACAAGCCCTGTTCCTTTTTTAATCCAATGCGCCTTGCCATAACTGCAAAAACATTCACTACTTCTCCAAGGGCAATAATCCAGCTACCCAGAAACATCCCAAACCCAATTCCCACAATCCCAAGTCCCAGTCTGCCAAGGGGAATGGAAAATCCATAAACAGACACCAGATTTCCCACCACTGCCCCAAGTATGAGACAGTCTTCATATAAGAGAATGTGCTTCGCTGTGTGCGTAATCCCCGCATATCTTGGGATAATGCCAAGTTCAATAATAAAAGCAGCCAGGGCGGTGGCAACCACTGCGCCTCCGCACAGTCCCATAAGCCCCATAAATATCTGTCCCTGCCACATCACTTTCCGGCTCCTTTCCCGGTCTTTCCCTTCCTGCCTCTGTTTTTTACTGCAATCAGGGTTCTGTTTACATCATCCTCATACACACGCATCTGCACTTCCATTGGTGTTGGATCTGTGGTAAGTTTTTTGTGTCCGAAATGGTTAAAAAAGAAAATAACACCAAGCCCCACGCCCAGAGAATACGTAAATTCCAGGATCGTGTGCCCTGTAGAAATCTCTCCGGTAAACTGTTTATAAAGCTGGAAAAAAGCAGCCCGGATGTATTCACATCTGTATTAAAGGTCATAATGGAAAAGGCTCCGCCTAAAAAGGTCAGTACACAAACAAAAACCGTTTTCATCCAACTGTACCACTGGTGGCTCTGTTTCTGTGTTTCATAAGTAACTACAAACTCCGGTTCACCAATATGGGTAACATCTACAGACTGTTCTTCTCCTGCAACAGCTTTAATCAAATCTGCCGCCGAAACCACATACCGTCCGGGCGTCCCCTCAGGTATGGTAAAGACCTTCCGCATGCGGTTTCGGTTCAAAACCTTTTGGTCACTGCATACCAGTTTTGCAATATCTCCCAGATAAACCTCCGGGTTGTGTACCTCCACGTTTTTTTCTGTCTGTATATATAATATTTCACTCATCCCAAAGCCTCCTTGCGGCTTATTGCCGGTAGGAGTAGTATTCCTAACTTTCCGTAAAATATGCCTCCCGCATTCTCCTTAAAATCTTTTTTTCCATTCTAGATACCTGAACCTGGGACATTCCCATTTTCTTTGCAATATTGCTCTGGGTCCGTTCCTTAAAAAAGCGCAGATAGATGAGTTCCCGTTCCTCTGTGTTCAGACTTCCAAGCATCTGCTCCAGCAACATCCTGTCCAGCACTTCTTCCTGCTGATTCTTTTCAAAAGGCAGCTTATCTTCCAGGGCAATGTCACTTCCGTCACTTTGATAAATAGTCTTTTGCAGAGACTCAATCTGCGCTGCTGATTCCATGGCAAGTATCACTTCTTCTCTGGTAAGCTGAAGCTCCTCTGCCAGTTCTTCTAAAGTGGGTTCCCGTCCCTGCTCTCCCATAAATACCTCCCGGACAGCATAGATTCTGGCAGCCTCCTCCTTTAAAGAACGACTTACCTTTACCATTCCGTCATCTCTTAAAAATCGCTTAATTTCTCCTGTAATCATGGGCACAGCGTAGGTGGAGAACCGCACTTCATAGGTCAGGTCAAATTTATCAATGGCTTTTAAAAGCCCAATGCTCCCAATCTGTACCAGATCTTCCATCTCCACACCCCGGTTCTGGAATCTTCTGGCAATACTGTGAACCAGTCCCATATTCTTCTCTACCAGTATATCTCTTGCCTCCTTATCTCCCTGGTGTACACGGCCCAGAAGGGCAAGGATATCATCCATACAGCCTCCTTATTCTGATACAGCATTCTGTCTTCCTATGATTTTCTTCATAGTCACAGTGGTTCCCTTTCCCAAAGCAGACTCCACCTGAACCTCATCCATAAAAGCCTCCATAAAAGCAAAGCCCATACCACACCGATCCTGCTGTGGCATGGTGGTAAATAAAGGTTCCATGGCTTTTTTTTAACATCTTCCATACCTTTTCCCTTATCCTCCACAGCTACGATCAGTTCCTTTTTTCTGCGCCAGCACTGAATACGGATGATGTCTGTTTCTTTTTCATAAGCATGTACAATACAGTTTGTAATGGCTTCTGACACTGCAGTTTTCACATCTGCCACTTCCTCCAGTGTGGGGTTTAGCTGCGTGCAGAAAGCTGCCACAGCAATTCTTGCCAGTCCCTCATTACAAGAGCGGCTCTCTACTTCCAGCACCATATGATTTGTATGTTCCATTTTTTTCCCTCCCTTACGGCATTTTTCTGTTCCAAACCGGTTCCTGGCTGATTTCCATGTGTTTCCAGATGCCCGAAAGCTGCATAATCCGCAAAATCCGGTCATTAACATGAATAGCACTTACGGTTCCTCCGCTGTAGCTTAACAGCCGCTTTCTCCCATTAACATCCCAATGCCGGAACTGTCCATAAACGTTGTCTTAGAAAAATCAAAGACAAGCTGTTTAATGCAGCCCTTCTTAAGCTCCTTATCCACCATCTCTGTCATCTCCCCTGCAAAATGATGATCCAGCTCCTTAGGCACATACACAATCAGCCTGGCTCCCCTCTTTGTCATACACTCTTCCATAATCCGCCTCCACTTTTTCGATTTATTCAAACACACTCTCCATCTGCACACCTATACACAAAGAGCTATCATGCCAACAGCATATCCGGGACATTGACACCGTTTACGCGAATCCGTCATGCGCCTTTGAGACTACAGGCTCAAAGGAAGCGCAGACTGAGCGTGAACGGTATCAGTGTTCCTGATATGCGTCAGCTATGATAGCTCCTTTTCCTCAAGGTTTTTCCCTGGTTCTTATTTCATTTTTATTCTTCTACTGTTTCTCCCTGCTGCACCGGACTTCCCTCTGCGCCTTCCGGGTTCTCACCGTTTTCGCCTTCCTCTGTGCCCTCTTCTGGCTCATCCTCTGCGATTACACCGCCATTTGCCTGCATATAGTTCTTGGCAAGCGTTGCATACTGGGTACCTGGAAAATCATCAATCACTTTCTTGTACCACTTATTGGCAATACCAGTATCTCCCTTTTTCTCATAAGCCTGAGCTAAGAAAATAAGGGTCTCTGAATCCTGGGGTCCAATATCCAGCGCCTTTTCCAGATAAGTAATGGCTTCCTCATAGTTTCCTGTACCGTAAGCATTTAATCCCTGATCCTTATATTTCTTCTTTACCTGGGTTCCTACGGACTGCATAATGGTATCATAAACACCCTTAGCTTCCACAGAAAGCTGATCCGGATCAACACCCACAATAGCATTGGCTGCATTATCATACTTTCCCTGTTGAAATGCCTGCTGGGCGCTAATAAGCTTTTCATAGCTTTCTGCCTTAATCCCAGCCTCTTCAATCTGGGTCTTGGCTGTATTCACAGATTCTGTAGAAGCATTTTTTTCTTCTTCCATTTTGGAAAGTTCTGCAGACATGGTAGCCATTTTACCACTGTACTCTGCAATTTTCCGGTTTGCCTCCTGATTAATTTTCTGTGTTTTGGCAGGCACAATGAGAAACCAGAGGGCTGCCGCTCCCACTAAAAGTCCCAAGACCAGATTAACCAGGGTGTTTGTAACACTTTTTTCCCTGTATTCCGGTGGTTGGATAATGGTGTCATTTCCGGATTTGTACACCATGCTTCCATCTCTTTGGATCTCTTCTTTTTCCTTGATACGGAATCTGGATTCCAGATTTGTGGCGCGCCCGGTCTGCTCCTCAATTTCTTTTAAAAAGCGCAGAGTAGTGGTATTGGTTTTATCAATTTTTGCCGCTGCTTTCAATGATTTCCTGGCTTTTTCGTATTCCTCATTTTTCAGATAAAGCAGCGCAAGCAAATGATAGCCCTTAATGAACTTTGGATTAACAGTCAGCACTTTTTTAAGCTGCATTTTGGCCATATCTTCGTTTCCGCTTCTGCAATATTCCAGACATTGGTTGTATTTCTTAATGCTGGTGTTAATGGCGTCCAGCTTATTCTGGTTTTTCTGGAGTTTTTCAATATAAACTGTGGCCTGATTGCCCTCAGGCATCATAATTTTTGCTAATGACCCATTCGCTTAGGGCAGCCACCACTTCTCCTGTTTCATAATACACAAGCCCCAGAAGATTCCTTGCCTGGATATTCAGTTTGTTCATTTTCAAACTGCGTTTCAAACAGGTAACCGCTCCTGATAAATCTCTTATCTGAGCCTTTTCAAGCCCCTGATTATAATATAGATTGGACAGTGCCCCTGCTTTTTTCTGTGCTTTAATATAGCTGCCACATTTCGGACAATAATCTGAGGCAGTGAGCACAGCCTGACATACCATACATTTCATAGTCTACTCCCTATTTCTCCTGGGTGGTCTTCTGCTCCTTTAACATTTCCTTCAGAATATCAATCACATCTGTAAGATCCTGTTTATAGATCGCACCTTCTGCATCATCCACATCCAGACAAGGCTGGAATTTCTTCAGTTCCTCTTCGTAATTAATCATGTTTGCGCCTCCTTATGTAGTCCTTGATTTCTCCTACCAGATAAAGTGAGCCTACTGCAAACATCAGTCCGTCTCCCTTTAAAGCATAAGCCTTTTCAAAAGCCTGCTCCACCTCAGGTTCTGCCTGCACATCCGTGCATCCGTTGGCGCGAAACAGTTCTGCCAGTTCTTTAGCCGACTGTTTCCTGCTACCCCAGATTTCGGTTGTTACCACATGAGCAAAATTCAGTCCTTTACAGATTTTTTGAATCATATCTGTAAAGTCCTTATCCGACACAGTGGTAAATAAAAGAGTAATGGGATATTCCTTCTGGAAATACTGCACAGTCTCTACAAATCTGGCAATACCATCTTCATTATGAGCTCCATCTACAATAACCCCCGGAAGAACGGTCTCCATTCTGCCCTGCCATCTGGTATGAGCAATTCCCTGCATCAGCGCTTCTTTTTTCAGTCCGTGACTCTCTTGCAGAGCCCCCATGGTTTCCAAGGCAAGGGCTGCATTCATCATCTGGTATCTGGCAATAAATGGAACAAAAAGTTCTGTATCACCGTAAACCTCTGATTTAGAAGAAAACCGGATACCTGCAGGCGTATAGTCCAGAATTTTCTGGTTTTCTCCTTTCATTTCATACCAGGGACACCGAAGCTCCTCTGCCCGGTTTCTCAGAACCCTGGCCGCTTCCTCTGAGTTTCCGTCAAAGATAACCGGAACTCCTTTTTTGATAATGCCTGCTTTTTCCCCTGCAATCTTCTCCACTGTATCTCCCAGATACTCCACATGGTCCAGGCTTATGGAGGTAATCACACAGGCAAGAGGATGAAGAATGGAGTTAGTGGCATCCAGTTTTCCACCAAGCCCTGTTTCCAGAATCAGATAATCCACATTTTCCTGATCAAAAATCAACATTCCCATAAGAAATAAAAATTCAAAATAAGTAGGATGATAATCACCCTCTGCCACCAGTTCATCTGCCAGATTTTTTACCTTTAAAAAGGCTTCCAAAAATCCCTGGTCAGATACCATAACCTCATTAATCTGAAAACGCTCATTAATCTTCACCAGATGAGGAGAGGTAAACAGGCCGCAGCGGTATCCCCCTTCTTCCAGCATGGAGGAGAGAAAAGCACAGACGCTTCCCTTCCCATTAGTTCCTGCTACATGGATAATCTTTCTATTCTCATCAGGGCTGCCTAGTCTGTCCAGACATTTCCTGGTGTGCGCTAATTTAATTTTTTGTGGTAAATTTCGGTATCTCTTCAATATAAGCAACCGCTTCTTCGTATGTAAACACGCATGTCCCTCCTGTTCTGACCATACAAATTTTCTATGGCATAAAACATATATGGTCACTTATCATTATAATGATACAGTGACCATATGCAAGCAAATTATGTCGTTTATAAAAAACTATTTATCTCTTATTGTTCTACTCTTCATTTTCCGTCTGGCTTTCTTCTGTTACCTCTGTTTCCGGCTCCTCCGGTAAAATAGGGGTAAGCTGTGCCATTCCCACTCCGGTTTCCGGCTCCTGGTAATAATACTTCTCTGTTCTTGTAAGCACCCGGTGAGTAGAACTGTTGCTCCTGATTGCCACATCGACCTTATCTTCATCTGCAATCTGGGCATCCAGCACCAGAAGCGTTTCTTCATCAATGAAATTCGCTTCATAAAGTTCTCCATTGATTTCCAAAAAGGCTGACTGAGTGAAGTTCGCTCCATTAATATAATAGCGGCCCTCTGCAATTTTCTCAATGCTGTGAAGCTCTGCATTCTTCACACCCAAATTGGTTTTCACACGCTCAAAGGGGTTCGTGCCATCATAAAACATATTTATCCCCGTAGAGAATATCATACTGGAGACTTTCCAGGTCTACCTGATAGTTCTTGGTGTTTCTTCTTGCCTGATGAAAACGGAATACATTTCCCTCATGAATTCCTACCTGATCCATTACCTCTGCTGCCATCTGATAAGCTGCCAGGGTTTTTATCCTTTTTCTCCAGCCCCATATTATCCCAGATTACATATTCAGTCTGGAACAAATATTTATTCTCCACATCTGTTACGTTCAGCCCCATGGTAGGAAGATGGTCTCCGTACATAACCAGAACCACATCTTCATCCCATTTAGAAAGGGTATCTGTCAGTTCTTTTACAAACTGATCCATTTCGTATATCTGATTACAATAATATTCCCATTTATAGTTTTCCGCCTGGGAACTGCCTCCTGAAACCTTAATCTTTGGATTATCAATCATAGGCTCTTCCGGATAATCTCCATGTCCCTGAACAGAAATGGTATAAATATAATCCGGATCATCGGTTTCCTCAAGCGCCTGCATAATATACTTGGTAAGATTTCTGTCCCGCATCCAGTCATTGGGATTGGTATCATCCTGCTCAGCCATATATTCCTCTGAAGTAAAGGTATCAAAGCCCAGGTTGGCAAATACATTTTTTCTTCCATAGAAATTGGCTTCATTATTGTGAATGGCATGGGTGCGGTAGCCCAGGTCTTTTAATACATAAGCAGCGCTCTCGCAGGTAGTTTCTTTTAAAATTCCCTTATATGGATATTCTCCCGGTCCGAAATAGCGCATGCTCATACCAGTAATGGTCTCAAATTCTGTATTTGCAGTACCGGCTCCAACAGAAGGAACCTTAAAGTATCCGGAAGAATATTCTTCCATAAATTTCCGGAAGGTAGGAATGGGATCTTCTGAAACATCCAGAAACTCTACTAAAGTAGGATCAAAGAAGGATTCCAACTGTAAAAACAAAATGTTCGGACGTTTCTCTCCTGTTTCCGGAAGTGTCTCTGTACTTTTTTTCGATTTCATCAATGGTTTTTTCATATATCCTCTTGGCATGCCGATTCCGGTATTAAACACTGTGGTTGCCAGGCAGTAAGGATATCCATAGTCTTCATAGGCAAAGGCAATATTTCCAAAGTAATTGGAAAGCACCCTTTTATCAAGAGCCAGCTTGGTAGTGCCGGCAAATGCCAGCACCCCTGCCAAAATCAGTGGAACATTCCACTTGTAGCTCATTTTCCCCTGATACTTTGGCCCTTTTATAAAGAGCCAAATCAGCCCCAGAATCGCCAGAACGAATAAATCACAACAACCACAAAAAGGAAGGGTGACAGATAACGGTCTGCAATCTCAAAGCATCGGTAATCAGATGCAAGTCAGGTCCCGTAAAAGGTGTAACTCTGGTAGAAAGCAGAATCCCGTTAATAATTCCAAGTCCCATCCAGAAAATAAAGAGAATGGTTCTCCAGAATACTCTTCTTCTAAATAAGTAAACAATCAACGTTGTTGTAAAAATCAAAAATGCATTATACAAAAACACCAGAGGGCGTTCTGTCATAAAATCCATGGCACTAAAAAGAGAATGTCTGGATATGGCCTCAATGAAATAATATCCTACGCACACTGCCAGGAATTGAAGAGGCACGGAAAACATGTTTCAGATATTTCAGGCAGAATACCTTTCTAATTTCTTTCATAAATGTTTATCTCCTAAGGGTTTACAGAAGCTGTGCCAGACGCTGTTTCACCTGTTCCATCATGTTGGTGTATTTCTCCAGTTTTTCTCTTTCCTCGGCAATTTTAGCCTCAGGCGCCTTGCTGATGAAACGTTCGTTGCTTAACATACCGTTTACGCGGGCCAGCTCTTTTGTGAGTTTCTCCTCTTCCTTTTTCAATCTCTCAATCTCTTTTTCAATATCAACCAGTTCTGCAAAAGGCATGTAGATAACAGCCTTTCCGGTTACTGCTGATACAGCGTCCTCGTCAATCCCCTCTTTGTCCGCCTGTACCAGAACTTCACTGGCATATCCCAGTGAGGCAAAGAATACTTTACCATTTTCAAATACATTTCTAACTGCCTCGTCTTCAGAAACTACAAATACCTTAGCTTTCTTGCTTGGAGGTACGTTCATTCCTGTGCGGACATTACGGATGCTTCTGACTGCTTCCTTAATGATTTCCACTGCTTCTTCGTCAGCCTTGAAATCCCACTCTGTCTTAAATTCCGGCCAGGAAGAAATCATAATGGATTCTTCTTCCGGACACAGGGTACAAAAGATTTCTTCTGTAATAAATGGCATGTATGGATGAAGCATTTTCAGCGCATTTGCAAGAACGGTCTTCAAGGTCCAAAGTGCTGCTGCTTTTGTGGTATCCTCGTCATTGTAAAGTCTTGGTTTTACCATTTCAATATACCAGTCACAGAACTCTTCCCAGATGAAATCATAAACCTTCTGAACTGCAATACCAAGCTCATATTTATCCAGGTTCTCTGTTACATCTTTTGCCAGAGTGTTTACCTTGGACAGAATCCACTTATCAGCGCTGGTAAGGGTTTCCAGATTAATCTCAGCCGGAACCTCTGCTTTTTCCAGATTCATCATAATAAATCTGGATGCATTCCATACCTTATTTGCAAAGTTTCTGCTGGCTTCCACACGTTCCATGTAGAAACGCATATCATTTCCGGGAGCATTTCCGGTCATCAGGGTAAGACGCAGAGCATCTGCTCCATACTGGTCAATGATTTCCAGCGGGTCGATACCATTTCCAAGGGATTTACTCATTTTCCGTCCCTGGGAATCTCTCACCAGACCATGAATCAGTACGTGATGGAATGGTGCTTTTTCCGGTCTGCTCCAGACCTGAGAATACCATACGGATAACCCAGAAGAAAATAATGTCATATCCGGTTACCAGAACGTCTGTCGGATAGAAATATTCCATTTCTTCGGTTTTATCCGGCCATCCTAAGGTAGAGAAAGGCCACAATGCGGAGGAGAACCAGGTGTCCAGAGTATCTTCATCCTGTGTCAGGTGAGTACAGCCACATTTTGGACATTTACCAGGCATTTCTCTTGCCACTACGGTTTCTCCGCACTCATCACAGTAATAAGCCGGAATTCTGTGTCCCCACCAGAGCTGACGGGAAATACACCAGTCGCGGATATTTTCCAGCCAGTGCATGTAAATTTTATCAAAACGGTCAGGAACAAATTTCAGGTTTCCTTCCTGTAATGTCTGAATGGCAGCTTCGCCCATTTCCTTCATTCTTACAAACCACTGTGGTTTAATCATAGGCTCTACGGTTGTGCCGCAGCGGTCATGAGTTCCTACATTATGAGAATGAGGAACCACTTTTACCAGAAGTCCCAGTTCTTTTAAATCTTCTACCATAGCTTTTCTGGCTTCATAGCGATCCATGCCCGTATACTTGCCACAGAGTTCATTCATGGTAGCATCATCATTCATAATATTGATTTCCGGCAGGTTATGGCGTTTTCCTACTTCAAAGTCATTGGGGTCATGGGCAGGTGTAATCTTCACGCAGCCTGTTCCAAATTCTTTATCTACATATTCATCTGCAACCACCGGAATTTCTCTGTCTGTAAGAGGCAGTTTTAGCATCTTTCCAATGAGGTGTTTGTAACGCTCATCCTCTGGATTCACAGCCACAGCAGTATCTCCAAGAAGGGTTTCCGGACGTGTGGTAGCAATTTCTACAAACTGTCCTTCTTCTCCCACAACCGGATAATTAATGTGCCAGAAAAATCCGTCCTGGTCCTCATGTTCTACTTCTGCATCAGAAATGGAAGTCTGGCAAACCGGACACCAGTTGATGATTCTGGAACCCTTTGTAAATATAACCATTTTTCATATAATTTAATGAAAACTTCCTGTACTGCCTTGGAACAGCCTTCGTCCATTGTGAAACGTTCTCTGTCCCAGTCAGCGGATGCGCCCAGCTTTTTCAACTGATTGATGATTTTTCCGCCGTACTCTTCCTTCCATTCCCAGGCATGTTTCAGGAATTCTTCTCTTCCGATTTCGTTTTTATCAATGCCCTGTTCTTTCAGTTTCTCAATAACCTTAACCTCTGTGGCAATGGCTGCATGATCTGTTCCCGGCTGCCACAGGGCTTCATAACCCTGCATTCTCTTAAAGCGGATAAGAATGTCCTGCATGGTCTCGTCCAGGGCATGTCCCATATGAAGCTGCCCGGTTACATTTGGCGGGGGCATTACAATGGTAAATGGTTTCTTGTCTCTGTTTACTTCTGCATGGAAATATTTGTTATCCAGCCACTTCTGATAAATCCGATCCTCCAACCCTTTTGGATCGTAGGTTTTTGCAAGTTCTTTGCTCATCATATCCTCCTGTCTCTTCTGAGGGATAAAAAAATACCCCTCATAACCATTCCTATAGTTACAAAGGGCGACTGTTATCGCGGTACCACCTTTATTTATCACTCAAAAGTTCTGTAACGGGAACCCCCGGGAAAACCTACCCAGCCAGAATCATGGCTTCTGCCACACTCTCCTTCAGTTCTCCGGTTCAAAAGCTACCTTCCATCCTTTTCCCTTAAACAATCTTCCAGCCAGTGAATTGTTCTCTCTGCAAGTTTCCGGGATGTACTCCTCTTTCTCATCACCATTTTTTCTATGTCCCTTATCATAAGCACAATCACCTGCTTTGTCAAGTCTGCAAATTCTAAATTCTTTCTAAATCTCCTGGATTTCTCCTTGTTCCCTGGGATTTTCTCATGTTAAAATAAAGTTAAATTTCATGAAAAGTGAGGTAACCATATGGCAAAAACAAAGAAATATTTAAAAGGTATGGGGATGTTTCTGCTGGTTCTCATGGGTCTGATTCTTGGCGTACTTCTGTTCTTTACCCTACGGGAATATCGCCCAAAACCAATAGAAACCACAGACACCCCATCCGGAGAAAAACGCTTTCTGTGGAAGATTCTCTTAGAATTCTTACCTGCAACACCGGTTACGGAAGCCTGGATGCTTCGGAGGATTTCTTCATGGACGGAGGAATCCGGGTACAGCCGGATAAACCAGAAGCAGGTAGAGAAAAATCTGCATGGTATTGGAAAGTTTCTCTCTGCTTCTGATGCTGATGTTTATTTTCTTCAGGAAGTGGATCTGGATTCCAAACGTTCCTTTCACATCAATCAACAGGATTTCTATGAAGAAACCCTTGGCATGGACAGCGCCTTTGGCAGAAATTTTCTCTGTGATTTTGTGCCTTATCCACTGCCTCCCATTGGAAAAGTGGACAGCGGGATTCTCACGCTTACTGGCTTGCAGACCAGCGGTTCTTCCAGAATTTCCCTGCCGGAATCCTTCTCCTGGCCGGTGAAAACCTGCAATCTCAAGCGGTGTATGCTGGAAACCAGAGTTCCTCTTGAGGGAACGGATGCGGAACTGGTACTATTGAATTTTCATCTGGAAGCCTATGACAGCGGAGAGGGCAAGATTGCCCAGAGTAAAATGCTGGCAGAAAAGCTGGAAGAAGAATACGCTGCCAGAACATTTTTCCTTTGCAGTGGATGATTCCTATCCCACCTGCCGGCTGCTGAACCAGCCTTATACAGGCTCCTATGACACCTCTCAGGTGTATGTGATTGACGGTTTTATTGTGTCGGATAATCTGGAAGTAACTGAAATAAAGGTCTTAAATGAGGACTTCCAGTATACAGACCATCAGCCGGTACAACTGGAAGTTTCCTTTTTACCTTAGTTCCTTTTTTTCTTCCCGTCTGCGCTTTGTCATAAGTCCGCCAATGCGACCTGTTTCCTTGGCGGACAGACTTTTCCAGCCGGTTTCCAGGACTTTATCCAAAAGCCCCAGTTCTTCTGCGATTTCATATTTTAGTTTTTCTTCTTCCGGCACTTTCTGAAGATCAATTGGCTGCTCTTTCTTTTTTGACATTTAAAAGCCACACTCCTTTCCTATTGGGAGTATGGCCTTTTTCTTATACTTTATACAATTTTGGAAAAACTACTTTGGAATCACAATGGATGCTACAATATAAGCTACCACGCCTGCCCCGAAGCCTGCGCAGGTGAAAATCACCCATGCCAGTCTCACCAAAGTAGGATCAATGTTAAAATATTCTGCAATTCCCCCACATACTCCTGTGAGCATATAATTTACAGAGGAACGGTATAAACGTTTATCAGACATATCTAAGTCTCCCTTCTATCTTTTTCTTCTATTATTCGAAGGAAATAACAATACTTCCGGCATTTCCTTCTATATCAATATGTTTGTCAGCATTTTTAGCGCCAAAGCTGCCTTCCTGCCATCCGCTGTAGGTTTCCCGATCCAGGTTTACCTTGCAGGCGTCTGTTTCCATGTCCACAGTATAGTCTGCCAGTTTCTGCGTATGCTTCACAATTAGCTTTCCGGCATCACATTCCATATCTGTTTCCCTGCTGTCTAAAAGCTCCACTTTCAGCTTTCCCGCTTCTGCACACAGAGTAGTTTCTTTTGCCTGGATTTTTCCACGCACAACCACATTGGAAGCACTGGAGGTCAAATACAGCTCCTGAAAGACTTTTTCCTCAGGTATTTCAATGACTAAAGCCTCCTGGTTATCTTCTTCATTTTCCCTGGAAACATACAATTCCCTGTCATCTTCTTCAAATTCTACAGCGTCCATATCCGTAAGGTTAGAAATTTTAATTTCGTCTCCTGTTCCTGGTTTGATTTCTATGCTTCCCGCGTATGCCTCTACAATAAGGCACTCCACCCTGGAGGCTTCAAAAGACTTTGTTTCCGTATATGCATCTTCATTCTCCCAGTGATCATCATCCCATTTTTACTTCCCATTTCTCTGAGTAGTGTTCCACACGGTCTTCAAAGTGTTCCATACGCTCATCAATACGGTCCAGCCAGTAGATTTTATTTGTGTAACCAACTCCGCTTTTCTCCATATTTTCAGCAAATTTCTGAAAAGAGGCACCAGACACCATGCCTGCGCCGGTCAAAACCGCCCCTTGCAACAGCCAGCACCAGGGCTGTAATCAAACAAATCTTTGTAAATTTCTTCATATACGGTCACCTCCTTCATTTCCTCTGTGAAAAATCCTTTGAATTGTATCAACACACCAGCGGAATACTACAGGAAATGCCTTAAATACCAGCCAGATAAAAACCCAGAATACATACAATTCCAATAGCCAGCGCAATCAGGCTGATACCTGCCGCTGCCATAGCTGTTGCAGGTTGGGAAAGCTGATACAGCAGCGTATGAACAATTCCTGCAACGCCTCCTACAAGACAACCAATGCCTCCGAAAAAACAAGCCCAGGACAATTCCTATAATTCCCAAAAACAGGCCTGCTAACAGACCGAAGGCTCCGCCTCCAATTCCCAGGAAGACCGGCAGCGCTACAATTCCTATCAGACCAATTACAATGATAAGCGGCCAGGATATTCCGCTTTTCTGGTGTCTGTGTTCCCTTCCTGTATAGCGGTAATTGGTATAGGAACCCTGCTGGCTTCTTCTGGAATCCTCTGTATTTTCTGTATTTTCTGAATTTCCTGTTCTCTCCTGTGCTTTTTCCGGCACATGATCTTCCCGGAAACGTTCATCCTGATAGCCGGATTCTGTGTACTCCCCATGTTCTTCCCCGGTTCCTTCTCTGCCATCTTCCAGGTCTGCCTTAATAATCGCTGCAACCTTTCCCGGACTTCCAAGTTCCTGAATTACCTGGGCTTCGTTTTCTTCCCCTGCATCTTCAAAATAACTTCTATAGAAATCCAGAGCTTCTTCCCGCTCCTGGCAGGAAATATCCCACAGCAGCCGCTCCAGTTGCTCTAAAAACTCTGTTTTGTTCATTCCATTCTACCTCCCTCGAACAATTTACTGATTTTTGTTGAATAGTTTCGCCATTCATCCCTGTACAAATTTAGCTGCACCATACCCTTTTCTGTTACTTTATAATATCTGCGGTTCCGTCCGCCATATTCCTTGTCATACGTTTCCAGGCATTCATCTTTTTGAAGCCTGCGCAGTACGGGATATAAGGTGGACTCAGAAACCTCTAAAGCCTGCCGGACATCCTGGGTAATTTTGTACCCATAGGTTCCTTCACTTTCTTTGGACACAACTGCCAGAACAATGGCATCCAGCAACGCTGCTCCTGTATTAAAAACCATACTGTCACCTCATTTCTTATTCATGCAATATTGTTTTCTACGCAATACTATTTTATATTTAATACTATATAACATATAATATCATATTGTCAACGATATTATACGAAAGAAATTCTAAAGATTTTTGAAAGAAAAATTTCTCGAAAGTCACTTGAATACCTCTTTTCTTCCTTTTTCATTTTCCGTAGAAATGGGCAAGACTGAGGAAATTTACAAGTTTTTGCCCCACACTGTGGGCAAAAAATCATTCATTGATACTTGGATTGCCCAAAAAAGTCTCAAATTTGCCAAAATGGCGGGCATTATGAAAGAAATACTCAAGTTTTTACTACACACTGTGGGCAAAAAAGGAAAAAATTGCAGCCTTTTGCCCAATCCCTTCACAGGATAATATCTGTCCAGCACCATTAAGCAAAAAAAGAGGACTATCCACACCCAAACGTGTAACAGTCCTCTTTCTCTATCTTCTATTTTCCATTGTTCGGAAACAAGGAGGCTACAACTTCCTCCACGGTCTCTATTTTTTCTGCTTTCCATCCACAGGCGCCGCAAAACAGCAGTCCATGCTCCACATCTCCTCTGGCGGCGGCTATGAGGCTGTCTGTAATGCAGTATGGAATCTCTCCAGGATGACAGCCCTCCAGACAGCGGTGACATGGGCTGTGGGGAATCTGCTCCCCCTTCATAACCCGCTTCATAAAAGGATTCAAAATGGCTCTTCCCGGCATGCCCACCGGGCTTTTCACAATGCTGATATCCTCTTCCTTTGCCTGAAGAAAGGCTTCTTTATAGCGGATATCTGCATCACATTCTTCTGTGGGAATAAATCTGGTTGCTACCTGCACTGCATCTGCGCCCAGCTTCTCCATTTCTTCTACCTTATGAGCATCCCAGATACCTCCTGCCGCCACAAGGGGAATCTGGCAGTGATATTTTTTTTTCATAGGTTTTCACAACTTCCCGGATGCCCCGGAATTCTTCCTCATAAGCCCCTGGTTTCCACCCATCCAGCTCTTCTTTGGAAAATCCCAGATGCCCTCCTGCCAAAGGACCTTCTACCACCATCAAATCCGCAGTTCTGTGATACTTCCTGTCCCAGTATTTCAGCACCACCTTGGCAGAGCGCGCAGTAGAAACAATGGGCGCAAATTTTTGTATGACTTCCTTCCACATACTCCGGCAGCGTTGCCGGAATCCCGGCCCCTGAGAAAATAATGTCTGCCCCTGCTCTTACTGCTGCCCTCACATGTGATTCCTGTTCCCGAAGAGCTGTCATAACATTATAACCGATAATGCCGTCAGGTGAAATTTCTCTGGCTTTCTGCATTTCTTTTTCTATGGCTCTGAGATTGGCCTGTTCTGTATTCCTGTGAAAATCCGGTTCCCGGTAGCCAATCTGGGCGGTGGAAATCACTCCGACTCCCCCTGCCTTTGCCACACTTCCGGCAAGTCTTCCCAGGCTGATACCCACCCCCATGCCTCCTTGAATCAGGGGCACAGAGGTGGTCTTATTTCCTATTTTCAAGTTCTTCATACTTTCTTCTTTCTGCAGTTTTTTATATCCTGCTTACATTTGCTTACATCTTTCTGAAACGTTCATAACGCTGGTGTGTCATTTCTTCCGCTGAAGCGTCTTCCCACTTCTTAAGCCAATGGTAGATTTCCAAAGACAGCTTTCTGGTCACCGGCTCCATAGTGTCTACAGTATAAGTTCCTGGTTCCTGAATGACTTTTTCAATGATTCCCAGCTTCTTCAAATCCCCTGCAGTAAGCTTCATCACTTCCGCCGCTTCCTTTGCTTTGGAGCTGTCTTTCCACAAAATACTGGCAAAACCTTCCGGAGAAAGTACGCTGTAAATGGCATTTTCCATCATCCACACCTCATTGGCAACCGCCATGGCAAGGGCGCCGCCGCTTCCCCCTTCTCCGATTACCAGAGAAAGCACTGGCACCTTCAAATCTGACATTTCAAACAAACAGCGGGCAATGGCTTCCCCCTGCCCACGCTCCTCTGCTTCTAAACCGCAAAACGCTCCCGGTGTGTCCACAAAGCACAAAACAGGACGGCCAAACTTTTCTGCCTGTTTCATAAGCCGCAAAGCTTTTCGGTATCCTTCCGGGGAAGGCATACCAAAATTGCGCTCTACATTTTCCCTGGTACTCTTTCCTTTTGCCTGAGCCAGCACCGTTACCTTCTGGCCGCAAAAAGAAGCAATTCCCCCTATAATTGCCGGGTCATCTCCAAAATAGCGATCCCCATGAAATTCCAGAAAATCCGGGAACAACTGCTCAATGTAATCCTGTCCCACAGGCCGGCCCTTTTTGTCTGGAAATCTGCACCCGCTCCCAGGCAGTTTTCGGAGATTTCTGCTGTACTTCTTCAGAAAAATCCAACTTCCGCTGCATGTTCCCGGATAACTCCAACTTGTGTAACACTTCTCCGGACAGTTCCGACTTCTGCTGCACTTCTCCAGATACATCCTCCTGCACTTCGTGCAGTCTCAAAAATCTCACACAGCACCTGGCGCATTTCGTGGCGCTCCACAATCCGATCCAGAAAACCATGTTCCAACAAGAATTCTGCTCTCTGAAATCCTTTTGGCAGTTTTTCTCCTATGGTCTGCTCAATGACTCTCGGCCCTGCAAATCCAATGAGCGCCTGGGGCTCTGCCAGAATAATATCCCCAAGCATAGCAAAACTGGCTGTTACTCCGCCTGTAGTTGGGTCTGTAAGAACAGACACATAGAGAAGCCCTGCCTCACTGTGACGTTTCAGCGCTGCCGCTGTTTTTGCCATCTGCATGAGGGAAACCATGCCCTCCTGCATCCTGGCGCCCCCGGAGCAGGCAAAAATAATGACAGGCAATTTCTCTTTGGTAGCCCGCTCCACAGCTCTGGTAATCTTCTCTCCCACAATCTGGCCCATGCTTGCCATGAGAAATCTTCCATCACACACAGCAATTACTGTTTCATGACCCCCAATCTTTGCCTTTCCTGTAAGAACCGCCTCGTCAAGCCCTGTTTTTTCCTGAAGGTTCTTTACCTTTCCTTCGTATCCTTTAAACTGCAGAGGGTTTACAAATTCCATTCTGGCATCCCACTCTTCAAAGGTATTCTCATCCGCAATCATACGGATACGTTCTCTTGCGTGAACCCGGAAATATCCATGACATTTTGGACAGATATATCCTGCTCTTTTTACATCTTCTGTGAAAAATAGCGGCCTGACATTTGTTACATTTTTTCCAAAATGTCCCTGAGGGACTTCCGGCCTGTTCTCTCTGGTGGAATTTCCTGTTTTTCTGATTTTCTTAAACATATTCTGCAGCTTCATGTCTTGTTCCTCTTACTGACTTTCCATTTGATTAATAAATTCAATGTCTATGGTGCCCTCTACAAAATCCGGGTGATGCAAAATTTCATACTGATAGTCCACATTGGTCTGAATTCCTTCAATAATCACTTCCCCAAGAGCGCTTCGCATTTTCAGAATTGCCTCCTGGCGGTTTTCCCCATGTACAATGAGCTTTGCCAGCATGGAATCATAATAAGGAGGAATCTCATAGCCACTGTAAATGGCAGTGTCCACCCGCACACCTTTTCCTCCCGGCAGATATAAATCCGTAATGATTCCCGGAGATGGACGGAAGTTGTGTTTTGGATCCTCAGCATTGATTCTGCACTCTATGGCATGACCTTTTAAAACAATATCTTCCTGGGTTATCTGCAATTTTTCTCCTGAGGCAATGCGAATCTGTTCTTTTACCAAATCAAGACCAGTCACCCACTCAGTCACCGGATGCTCCACCTGGATTCTGGTATTCATCTCCATAAAATAAAAGGCTCCGTTTGGCTCCAGGAGAAATTCAATGGTTCCCGCATTGGTATAGCCTGCGGCTTTAGCTGCTTTTACAGCGGCTTCTCCCATTTTCCGACGAAGTTCTTCGCTTAAGGCCAGAGACGGAGATTCTTCTATGAGCTTCTGGTGGTTTCTCTGAATAGAGCAGTCTCGCTCTCCCAGATGCACTACATTTCCGTAATCATCCGCTAAAATCTGAAATTCAATATGTCTCGGGCGTTCTACAAAATGCTCGATATACATGGCATCATCTCCAAAGGCATTTCTTGCCTCTGTCTGCGCCATGTGAAAACTGTTCTCAAATTCTTCCGGGGAACACGCAGTACGCATTCCTTTTCCCCCGCCTCCAAGGGCAGCCTTAATCATAACCGGATAGCCTGCCTCCCTGGCATGTTTCAGTCCATCCTCCACGGTATATACACTGATACTGTTTCCCGGAATCACCGGAACCCCTGCCTCTTCCATGGTTTTCTTGGCCATGGATTTATTCCCCAGACGTTCAATCACCTCCGGGGAAGGTCCGATAAAGGTTAAACCGCAGGTTTTGCAAAGCTGGGCAAATTTGCTGTTCTCTGACAAAAATCCAAAGCCTGGATGAATAGCATCTGCCCCGGTCACAATCGCTGCGCTTAAAATCCGCTCCATACTAAGATAACTCTCAGAAGAAGCCGCCGGTCCAATACACACTGCCTCATCTGCAAGCTGGGTATGCAGGGCTTCCCTGTCTGCCTCAGAATAAACAGCTACCGTCTCAATTCCCATCTCCCTGCAGGCGCGGATAATCCGCACTGCAATCTCACCCCGGTTGGCAATTAATATTTTTTCCAATCATGTCCCTTATCCTCTACTCATCCCCTACCATAAAGGTAAGTTCCGCGCTGGCTACTACTTTTCCATCTACAGAAGCAACCGCTTCCCCCACTCCCAGAGGGCCTTTTCTCTTAATAATTCTGGTCTCTAATTTCAGCTTATCTCCCGGAACCACCATGCCTTTGAAACGACATTTCTGAATGCCTCCGAAAAAGGCAATTTTCCCCTGATTTTCAGGAATGCTTAAAATTGCCACTGCCCCTGCCTGGGCAAGAGCTTCAATAATCAAAACCCCTGGCATAACCGGCTTCTCTGGAAAATGTCCTTTGAAAAAATCCTCCCGGTAAGTCACACATTTATAACCCACTGCATACTCTCCAGGCTCATAATCCTCAATGGCATCCAGCAGTAAAAAAGGATGACGGTGAGGAATAATCTCCTGAATTTCCTTTATATTTAATGATTTCATACTCTGCTCCCTCTCTATTTCACCAGGAAAAGCGGCTGTCCATATTCCACAGGCTCCCCGTTTTCCACCAGAATTTCCTCAATCACACCATGAACTTCACTTTCAATTTCATTCATAAGCTTCATAGCTTCCACAATTCCAAGTACCGTACCCTCCTGCACCTGGTCTCCCACCTGTACAAAAGGCTCCCCGTTTTCCGAAGGGGCCGCATAAAACGTACCTACCAGCGGAGAGGTAATATAGTTTCCTTTTTTTCTCAGATTCTGTGGTCGGTTTCTTTCCCTCCGGTTCCTGCTGCACTGCAACTGAAGGCACTGTCTCTGTTTCTGTCTTGATTTTATTTTTCTCCTTTTTTTAGGGAAAGCTTCACGCCTCCCTCTTCATAATTCAGTTCCCCCACAGAGGAGGCAGATACCGCCTGAATCAGTTCTACGATTTGTTCCACGTTCATTTTCTTACTCTACCCTTCATATTTCTTTAACAAAAGTGACGCATTATGTCCCCCCAAATCCCAGGGAATTGGTAAGCGCATAGTTGACTTCTTTTTCCACAGGAGCGCCAATAGCGTAATTCAAATCGCACTCCCCATCTGTCTCTCTGGTTCCCATGGTCTGGTGGATAAATCCTTCCTGAATACTCTTCACACATACCACGCACTCAACTCCCCCCGCTGCTCCAAGCAGATGTCCAATCATGGATTTTGTGGAGTTTACCACCACCTGATCTGCTGCCTCTCCCAGAGCATAGCGGATGGCTCTTGTCTCATACAAATCATTGTGGTGGGTGCTGGTTCCATGGGCATTAATATAATCAATCTCTTCCGGGGAAACGCCTGCTTCCTCCATGGCCAGCTTCATAGCCATACCTGCTCCTTCCCCGTTTTCTGCAGGAGAAGTAATATGGTAAGCATCTGCTGTGGCTCCATAGCCAACGATTTCTGCGTATATCTTCGCCCCTCTTTTCTGAGCATGCTCAAGTTCTTCCAGCATCACAACTCCAGCGCCTTCTCCCAGGACAAATCCATCTCTGTCTTTGTCAAAGGGAATGGAGGCTCTCTTAGGGTCCTGGGATGTGGAAAG
>ENA-OPYU01000123-OPYU01000123.1-human-gut-metagenome-genome-assembly--contig:-NODE-123-length-29562-cov-3.224902_pt1 | contig 29562 bp, 23 predicted proteins | sample MGYA00242637_ERZ504482 | MGnify/ENA primary metagenome ERZ504482 (study PRJEB26092, sample SAMD00036237) | human gut metagenome | host: Homo sapiens | study: EMG produced TPA metagenomics assembly of... | reverse complement strand
AAAAAGATATGAAAAAAGAAATGAAAAAACAAATAAAGAAATAAAAAAATAGACAACAAGAAAAGAAAACAGAAAACAAAAAGAGACGAAGAGAAAAACAGGAGGGAAAGATGGCAGGAACTCTCTATTTGTGTGCGACGCCCATCGGGAATTTAGAAGATATTACATTTCGAGTTCTTCGAGTGCTTCGGGAGGCAGATCTTATCGCGGCGGAAGACACACGTAACAGCATTAGGCTTTTGAATTATTTTGAGATTGAAACGCCGATGACGAGCTACCATGAATACAATAAATTTGATAAAGGAAGAGTGCTTATAGAGAAGCTTTTGGAAGGAAAAGATATTGCGCTTATTACAGACGCGGGAACGCCCGGGATCTCCGATCCGGGAGAAGAGCTTGTACGTATGTGTTATGAAGAAGGGATTACGGTTACTGCTGTTCCCGGAGCTTCGGCGTGTGTGTCTGCACTTACGATCTCGGGACTTCCGACAAGAAGATTTGCGTTTGAAGCTTTTCTGCCATCAGATAAAAAAGAGCGGGAAGCTGTCTTAAGTTGTCTGGAAAAGGAACAGAGGACAATCGTTTTGTATGAAGCTCCGCACCGTCTTATCAAAACATTGAAGATGCTGGGAGAGCGGCTCGGCGACAGGCGGGTAAGCGTATGCCGGGAACTGACAAAACGGCATGAAACTGTGTATAGATCGACTCTTTTGGAAGCGGTTTCTTATTATGAAGAAAATCTTCCGAAAGGGGAGTGCGTTCTTGTAATTGAAGGATTGAGCCGTGAAGAGATCGAGCAGGAAGAGCAAAAGAAGTGGAGTAATCTGTCGATCGAAGAACATATGGAGTATTATCTGTCGCAGGAATCGATCAAAAAGAGCAGATGAAGAAAACCGCAAAAGATCGAGGAGTGCAGAAAAGAGAAATTTATAACTATCTTGAAAAAACTTAAAAGTGGTGAAGGAAACTAAAAAAATAACCGATACCGGAGGTTATCCGATATCGGTTATTTTTGCCGTCTTTCATAAATACGATCTTTTTGCCTAATGTGCGGGCTTCCAAAGGATCGTTTGTTACATATAAGACGGTAATTTTAAGTTCTTCGTTAATTTCGAGAATATCACAAAGCATCTCTTTTCTTCGTTCAGGATCTTGACGCGCAAAATCTTCGTCTACGAGGAGGACTTTCGGCTGGCAGACAATCGCGCGTCCGAGAGCGACTTTTTGCTTGTCTCTTTCAGAAAGCGCCTTGATCTTCTGCCCCAGAACTCCTGAAATCCCGAGAAGTTTGGCGGCATCGTTTACACGGCTGTCGATAATGTTGCGGGGAAAAACTCCCTCAGACGCAGACCGAGCGCCATGTTGTCGTAGGCGTTAAAATGCTTGTAAAGCGTATAATTTTGGAACGCCATCGCAAGCCGTCTGTCACGCGGCAAAATATCGTTTAATAATTCATCACTGAGATAAATCTTACCGGAAGTGATATCCTCTAATCCGCCGATCATGCGGAGGATCGTAGATTTTCCGCATCCGCTGGGACCGTGAAGAGTAATGAATTCGCCGTTGTCAACACGAAGACTGACATCATTGACGGAGACGAAACCGTTTGAGTAAATTTTCGATAAGTGTTCTAATGTCACACTTGCCATAAAACACCTCCATGATCACATTATAGTAATATATTAGCATAAAGCGCCTCGGTACTACAATCCTAAACTAAAAACCGATGTTCAAATACCGAACCGACGTTCAAGTCTTAAGCCGAGCCATACTCAAATCTTAAATCGGACCGACGTTCAAGTCTTAAGCCGAGCCATACTCAAATCTTAAATCGGACCGACGTTCAAGTCTTAAACCGAACCATATTCAAAGCCTTAAATAAAACCGGCACTTAGATGCTGCTCAGGTTATGCGAGGAGGACGCTTGCGGCAAGTCCCGCGAATGTAGCGATAAGCGCACCGGCGAGCGTGTAGCGGGATTTTTTGATTCCGGCAGTCATAAAGTAAACACTCATCGTATAGAAGATTGTCTCTGTACAAGACAGCGAGATCGATGCGATCATACCAAGACGGGAGTCTGTGCCGAATTGTTTGAAAATATCGAGGAGGAGTCCTGTCGCTGCAGACGAAGAGAACATTTTTACGATAGTAAGCGGAACGAGTTCGCCGGGAAAACCGATCCTTCCGGTAAAGTTTTCAAGCAGACCGGAAATGAAATCAAGGAACCCGGAAGCGCGGAGTATTCCGACGGCCGCCATAAGTCCGATAAGCGTCGGCATGATCCGAACGACTGTAAAAAAACCCGCTTTTTGCTCCTTTGATAAATGTTTCGTAAACATTGACCTTTGCGGACAGACCGTAAACGATGATGCTTAGTATAAGGAACGGAACAATATAGTTTGAAATATAGACGAGAAGCTGCATAATAAACCTTCCTTTACAGAATGTACGGATTATTTGATTATATGTACGGCAGGAAGATCCATTCCTAAAATAAGAAAAAGCAATGTATATTAAGGCCGGATATAACATAGGATGCAGTAAAAGAAGATTCGGGGGTTATTATGCCGATATGGAAATGTAACGGCAAAGAGAAAGTAAATAATAATCAAAAGAAACGAATATATTCAAAATTTTGAATCTTTGCTCGTTATAATACTTGTATTTTCTGTGGCGTCAGTGGGCGGATGCTCAATGGAGAGTAAGCAGGGAGCAAAAAGGTTGCGAAAAGCGCAGGAAAAAAGGCAAAGTGAAGAATGCAAGATTTGAAGAATACACGGCGGAACTATTCTGCAAAGAAGTGTCGGCAAATACAGTGAGTCTGCATTATACGCTTAAAGCGCCGGAAAAATATGGGATTGAAGCAACTGACGCTACATTCGGTCAGTTTGAAAGAGAGCCGGAAGCAGTCAAGGCGGCGGCGGAAAATATGCGTCAGGCTCTTCTTGGATTCAACTATGATGATCTTAACGTACAAAATAAGATTACATATGACATTTTAAATTATCGGTTAAAGCTGATGAAAAAGAGCGCGGATTATACAATGTATGAAGAACCGCTCGGGCTTGTAAGCGGAGTGCAGACACAGCTTCCGGTAGTTTTATCAGAATATCGTTTTATGATAAGGAAGATGTGGAAGTATATCTGGCGCTTGTAAGACAGACGGAAGAATATTTTGAAGAGATCATGATATTTGAAAAGAAAAGGCAGAGATGGGTTTGTTCATGCCGGATCAGGCGGTGGAAACAGTGATCGGGCAGTGCCGCGCCTTTTTGGAAATGGGGAACGGAAATTACTTGTATTCGACGTTTGCAGATCGAGTGATGGAATTAAATACATTGACAGAGAAAGAAAAAAGTGACTATATACAGGAAAATGCACTTGCAATATCCGATTATGTGTTTCCTGCGTATGAGCGTATGACGGAGGAACTGGAACAGCTCAAAGGATCGGGTAAAAATGAAAAAGGTCTTGTATATTTTCCGAAGGGGAAGGAATATTACGAACTTCTTGCCCGGCAGTCAACCGGTTCAAGACGTTCGGTAGAGGAACTAAAAGATTTGACACGCAGACAGATAAACGAAGATCTTACGGCGATGGAGCAAGTGCTCGGTCTGACAACAAAGGAAGCTAAGGAAGCTGCGGCGGTGATCACAGATAAAAAAGGCAGAGCAGATATTGGAACAGTTAAAAGAAGGATCGAAAACTGCGTTTCCGGAACCGCCTCAGACAAAGCTGGAAGTAAAGTATGTTCCGGAGGCAATGGAGGAACATCTAAGTCCTGCGTTTTACATGATACCCGCGATCGATAATTCACAGCAAAACGTGATCTATATTAACAGGGCGCGCATGGGAAACGATATGACGCTTTTTACGACACTTGCTCATGAAGGATATCCGGGACATCTTTATCAGACGATTTATTATGAAAGTACGCATCCTGATCCAATCAGAAGTCTTCTTGATTTCGGCGGATATGTGGAAGGATGGGCGACTTATGCGGAAATGGGCAGTTATTATCTGATGGGGCTTTCCAAAGAGCAGGCGACCCTTTTACAGAAAAACGCCTCTATCATACTGGCGCTTTATGCCCTTGCGGATATCGGAATCCATTATGACGGGTGGAGCGTCGAAGATACGGAAGCATTTTTTGAAAAACCTACGGGATTACAGATAAAGATGCAGTCGGCGAAATCTATAAGCTGATCCTCGGTTCGCCTGCCAACTATCTGAAATACTATATCGGGTATGTAGAATTCCTTGAATTAAAGAAAATGTGGGTTGACGAGAAAGGAAAAGATTTCTTACAAAAGGAATTTCATTCGGCTGTGCTGAAAATCGGACCTGCGCCGTTTGAAATAGTTGAAGATTATATGTGGAAAATGTAAGAATCAATTCCCTTTCAGTAATCTGTCGATCAGCCTGGAAGCATCGCTTCGTGAAAGCGTTTCCGGATTATAAGAGAGCGCTTCTGCATTGCAAGAGAACGCTTCTGTATTATGAGAAAACGTTTTTTTATTTTTGTCAGACGTTCAAGAAGAGCAAGCTGTTTTGGTGTGGCAGGCTGAGGCTTCCTGATCTTATATGTAAGCTGCGACGGTTTGAACGTCTTTGGATTGTCAGGTTCAAAATAATGGGAGAGCGTCTGATATAATTTGGCAGTTGCAAGCGCGTCAAAATAAGCGCGGTGGGCTGCCTTATTTTCTATTTTATAATGTTCGCATAAAGCGCTAAGGCTTTTGGATTCTAGTTCGGGATGCACATTTTTTGGCGATTTTTAAAGTATCGATCCCCATTTTTTCAAACGGAAGTCCTTCACGGGCAGCCGTACACTTTGTAAAACTGTAATCAAAGATGATGTTGTGACCTATGAGAATATCTTCTTCGCAAAAATCAATAAAGTCTGTGATAACAGAACGGGCGGGACGAGCAGATGCGACCATATCGTTTGATATACCGGTTAGGCCTGTGATGGCGGGCGAAATGAGTTCCTGCGGTTTGATAAATTCCATAAAGCGTTCGCTGACTTTTCCGTCTCTGACTTTTAAAGCGCCTATTTCTATAATTTCATTGTTCATCGGATCTAACCCTGTTGTTTCAAGATCGAAGGCGATATAAGATTTTAACATTATAGTTCGTACTCCTTTTCGGGTGTATGTAAGCAGTTTCAGATACAGATCATTATACAGGAAAAAAATGGAGAAAATCCAGAAAAAGGGGCAGGGAGTACATGACGCATGTTCGACCATGTACTCCCTGAATAATCAAGAGGGAAAATCTTGAAGGTTTACATTCATTTATTTTAAAACTTAAAGTTTATCGCCTCGTTTTACATATCCCGGTTTTTCAGGAGCGGCGATGATACGTTTTCCGCGGATGAGACGCGCATGTTTATCTACGACGAGATTTTCCGCATGAACGCCTTTTCCGATAACAACATCGGCAGATATGATACAATTCTTTACAATAGCGCCGGATTTGATAACACATCCTCTTCCGATGATGGAATTTTCAACTGTTCCTTCGATCAGGCATCCATTGGAAACAACAGAAGAAGTCACCTTGCTTCCTTCAAAATACTGAGTCGGACAGGAATCGTTCGTGTGCGTGTAGATCGGCCAGTCTTTGTCGAAAAGACTTCCGGCATTATTCAGGTCTACAAGAGACATATTTGCCTGATAATATGCGTTAAAATCATTAATGATCGCAAAGAACCCACGGTGGGATACCGCACGAATATCAAGATTTTCGGATTCTTCATCAAGAATGTCGGCAAACGTGTACATAGATGATCTTTTGCTTGCTTTGCGAACAAGTTCGATGAAGAGATCTTTTTTCATAACATATGTATCCATGGAAATGTTGCGGTTTTTCGCATTTCCGTGATTCGGTTCGATTGCAAGAACTCCTTTTTGTTTGTTGATATTCAAAGCGTTACAGTTCAAAAAAGCGTCTTTGGCGTTATCGACCGAGTGATACATCATAGAGATGTCCGCGCCGGATTCGATATGAGCGTCGAGAAATTCGCTGTAATCAGCTTTGTAAACCATATAACTCGGAGCTATGACAACGTATTCATGAGGCATCTCCTCGAGGCACTCTATGTTTTCCATATAAGCGGTAATGTCGGTACTGTAAATGTCGCCGATCTGACCGTGTTCTGTATACATGATATTCAGACTGCCGCGTTTTGAGTTGATGTTGTAATGGCGGCCTGTTCCGAGGTGCTCTGTAAGGGAGCGAGGTTTTCTTCTGATAAATACTTCGATATTGTCAATTCCGCTGTTGCTCATATTAGAAATCGGAAAATCAATGATGCGGTAACGTCCGAGGAAAGAGAAAGCGCCGACAGGACGAAAATCCTGAAGACCGTCTACTTTAATATGATTTCCGGCAAAATTTATAATTCCAAAAGCTCTGTTCATATTATTCATCCCCCTTTACACGTTTTGCCACAAGTTCGATATTCTTGCTGTCAGCGCTTCCGACAACGGCGTTTTTACCGATCTTGACACCGTCTGCAACGAGCGTGCGTGTAACGACAGCTCCTTCGGCAACTTCTGCCCCCGGCATAAGAACACTGTCTATAACCTGTGCTCCTTCCGGCAACTTTTGCTCCTGTAAAACAGGACAGAATTTTTAACTTTACCGTTGACAACGCAGCCTTGTGTGATAAAAGCGCGGTCAACAACAGCGTCGGCGCCGATATACTGCGGAAGAGCCGTTACGTCCTCTGTGTAAATCTTCCATGCCGGATCGTTCAGGTCAAGTGCATTGTTTTTGTCAAGAAGATCCATGTTTGCTTCCCAGAGGGAGTCGATCGTTCCGACGTCTTTCCAGTATCCCTTATATTTGTAAGCGCAGAGCTTCTTCTCGTCATTGAGAAGCGCCGGGATAATGTCTTTTCCGAAATCGTGGCTGGAATCCGCGTTCTTCATATCGGCAAGAAGCGTTTTGCGAAGCAGTTTCCAGTTGAAGATATAGATACCCATGGAAGCAAGATTGCTCTTCGGGTGTTCCGGCTTCTCTTCAAATTCTACGATGCGTCCTGTTTCATCGGTGTTCATGATACCGAATCGGCTCGCTTCTTTCATCGGAACTTCAATGACTGCGATTGTCGCGTCGGCTTTACTCTCTTTGTGGAATGCGAGCATCCTTGCATAGTTCATTTTGTAAATATGGTCGCCGGAGAGAATAAGAAGATATTCCGGAGAATACGTGTCGATAAAGTCTATGTTTTGTGAAATCGCATCGGCAGTTCCACGGTAAACATCAAGATTGGCATCTGATTTTTCACGGGGCGGGAGTACATAGACGCCGCTGTCTTTCGCGTCCAATCCCCAACGTCTTCCGGCAGCTACATAGCTGTTGAGAAGAATGGATTCGTACTGAGTCAATACGCCTACAACGTCGATTCCGCTGTTGGCACAGTTGCTGAGTGGAAAATCAATAATCCGATATTTTCCGCCGTATGAAACAGCCGGTTTGGCGACTTTCTGGGTCAGGTCATGAAGACGGGAACCGCGTCCACCGGCCAAGATCATGGCTAACATATTATTTTGTTTCATGCTTGAGTCCTCCCTTATAATTTACTCCCCTTTATTATACAATTCTATTCGTGAAAATGCCATACTTTATTGTGCGAAATAGTAAAAAATTCGTCAAAATAGTATAAATTATAAAATAATACAGAAAATTGAAAAATAATACAGAAAAAGGATTGACATTAAAAATTTTGCTACATATACTATATTGTTAGCACCCGAACTATTATAATTTTGTGCATAATACAGAGGTCAAACGACTTCGTTAAAAAAGGAAAAGTCAATACGAAAAATGCGGATACGGAAATCAGAAAGAGAAGAGGATGGATTATGGAAGAGCGGTGTGACGTAGGAAAGATCATCAATCGGATCTCGCATCAACTGAAGCGGAGAATGAATTGTCATGAGGAAGAGGATTCTTTGACAAATATGCAAAGGCATGTACTTCATTACATATTGCTTCAGTCAATGAGCAGGGATATTTACCAGAAGGATGTTGAGGCGGAATTTCAGATCCGGAGATCCACAGCGACGGGAATCTTACAGCTTTTAGAAAAAAAGCGGATTTATTTTGCGGAAAGCAGAAGACCGGGATGCGCGGCTGAAAAAGATCGTGCCGACAGAGAAAGCGGAAAAAGTCAGAGAACATGTATTGATGAACATTGATCGTACGGAAAAAACTCATCCGTCAGGGGATACCTGATGAAAAATGGCGGTTTGTATAGAAACGCTGGAACTGATTTCCGCCAATTTGTTTGAAGATGAAAAATTGCTGTACCGAAAAACAAAAGACGGCGGCAGCCGGCGCAGTGTGATCAAAGCCGATCAAAGGAAACTGTGCCGGGAGGGAAACAGTTCGGGGGAAAGAAAGCAGCATGTAAACAAAATCAATAGTAGAGAGAGGAGCTAATAGAAAAGATGGATAAAAAATTTACTGCGCTCAGTGCGCGAGTATAAGAAACAATCGTTTCTGACACCTGTTCTTGTAGCCGCGGAAGTGTTTGTGGAAGTTCTCATTCCGCTTTTGATGGCGAAGATTATTGATGTGGGGATCATGAACGGAGATATGGCATATATCATAAAGCTGGGCGCTTTGCTCGTACTGCTTGCGGTCGTGGCGCTTTTTTTCGGAGCGAAGGCAGGTCAGCTTGCGGCGGTAGCGTCTTCAGGGATATGCTAAAAATTTAATGACATGATATTTTTTATAAAATACAAGATTTTTCATTCGGTAATATCGATCATTTTCGAACGCCGGGTCTTGTGACAAGACTGACGACCGACATTACGAATGTACAGATGGCGTATATGTTTACGATCCGTCTGCTCGCAAGAGCGCCGATCATGATCGTGATGTCCCTGATCATGACGGTGACGATCAGTCCTGCGATCGCATTTATGATGTTGATCACGATTCCGGTTTTTGGGAGGACTTTTGATCTTTATCGCAAAGAAAGCGCACCCGCATTTTATCAAGGTGTTTGACGAATATGACGAATTGAATAATGTCGTTCAGGAAAAACGTCAACGCAGCCCGCGTCGTGAAAGCGTACGTTCGGGAAGACCATGAAGTTGAAAAATTCGGAAAGATCTCGGGTATTGTATTCCGGCTTTTTACAAAAGCAGAGAAAATCGTTGCCTGGAACTCTCCGACGATGCAGTTTACTATGTATATAGTCGTTCTTGCAATGGTGCTGATCGGCGGCGAAAGTATCATAAGCGGAGATATGCTTACAGGAGAGCTGACAAGTGTGATCGTCTATGCACTTCAGATACTGACGTCTCTTATGATGGTGTCGTTTGTATTCGTTATGATCATGATCGCGGAAGCGTCTACGGAACGTATCAACGAAGTTTTGGATGAAGTACCGGAAATGGAAGACAAAGCGGATGCAGTTACGGAAGTTACAAACGGAGATATCGAATTTGAACATGTGAACTTCAGTTATGCGGGAGAGGGAGGCAATCTTTCGTTGAAAGATGTAAACCTTCATATAAAGAGCGGTCAGATCGTCGGAATCATCGGCGGTACGGGAAGCGCTAAGTCAACGCTCGTGCAGTTGATCCCGAGACTGTATGATGTGACGTCGGGAACAGTGAAAGTCGGCGGAACAGACGTGCGGGATTATAATTTGAAAGCTTTGCGGGATCAGGTGTCTGTCGTTCTTCAGAAAAATGTACTTTTTACAGGAAGTATCTATGAGAACATCCGTTGGGGTGATGAAACTGCAAGTGATGCGGAAGTAGAACGCGTATGTAAGCTGGCGCAGGCGGACGGATTTATCAGAGAGTTTCCGAATCAATATGAGACGATGATCGTAGAAGGCGGAAATAATGTGTCAGGCGGTCAGAAGCAGAGACTTTGTATTGCAAGGGCGCTTTTGAAAAAGCCGAAGATCCTTATTCTGGACGACTCGACAAGCGCGGTAGATACGAAAACAGACGCGCTGATTCGTCAGGCTTTCAGAGAAGAGATTCCGGATACGACACGGATCATCATTGCGCAGAGAGTTTCTTCGGTAGAGGATGCGGATGTTATTATCGTAATGGACAAAGGAGAGATCAGCGGAATCGGAACATCGGAGGAATTGCTGAAAACGAATGCGATTATCACGGGAAGTATATGAATCACAGATGAAAAGGAGGAAAGGACAGTGAGTAAGAAAGAAACCAGAACAAAACCGTCGTTGAATAAAAATACATTAAAAACAGCAAAACGTCTACTCGGATATGTGACGAAAACATATAAAGTACAGTTTATTATCGTACTGATCTGTATTCTTGTCAGTTCGATTGCGACGATCTCGGTCTCATTGTCGCTGAAGTTTCTGCTGGATGATTATATTATCCCGCTGATCGGGCGAAAAAAGTCCGGATTACACAGAACTGTATCAGGCGCTTGGTATATTGGCATGTATTTTCTTGAGCGGCGTAATTGCCTCCTTCATTTACACGAGACTTATGGTCGTGATCGGGCAGGGCGTGCTGAAACGTGTCCGCGACGAGATGTTTGAACATATGCAGAAACTGCCGATCCGTTATTTTGACCGGAATACAAACGGTTCGATCATGAGCCTTTATACAAACGATACGGATACGCTTCGTCAGATGATCAATCAGTCGATCCCGCAGGTGCTTATGTCGGCTCTTACGATCGTAGTCACATTTATTGCGATGCTTGTTTTAAGTCCGATCCTGACAGTTCTCGCCGTTGTGATGATCAGGGTGATGACGGCTGTTGCGAGAATGGTCGGAGGAAACAGCGGAAAATACTTTGTACGGCAGCAGCTTGATCTGGCAAGTATCACGGGATTTGTGGAAGAGCGTATGACGGGACAGCGGGTCGTGAAAGTATTTAACCATGAACGGATTTCGGAAGAAGAATTCGATCAGCTGAATGAAAGTCTGTTCGTCAGTTCATCAAAGGCACATACGTTTGCAAGTATCATGGGTCCGGTTATCGGAAATATGGGAAACTTACAGTTCGTTTTGACTGCTGTACTGGGCGGCGCGCTTTCGGTACTCGGCATCGGAAACATTACGCTTGGCGTGATGGCGTCTTATCTTCAGTTTACGAAGAGCTTTACTCAGCCGTTTATGCAGATTGCCCAGCAGTTTAACTCAATCATCATGGCTCTTGCAGGTGCGGAACGTATTTTTAATATGATGGATGAAGAGCCGGAAGTAGACGAAGGATATGTTACTCTTGTAAACGCAAAGAAGGATGCACAGGGAAATCTTACGGAGTGTAAAGAAAGAACAGGCTTGTGGGCATGGAAACATCCGCATCAGGCAGACGGCACAGTGACATATACGGAGCTGAAAGGCGACGTGAGATTTTATGATATGACGTTCGGATATACGGAAGACCACATGGTGCTTCATGATCTGACTCTGTACGCGAAGCCGGGACAAAAACTTGCTTTTGTCGGTTCGACGGGAGCGGGAAAGACAACGATCACAAACCTGATCAATCGTTTCTATGATGTTCAGGACGGAAAGATCCGTTATGATGATATTAATATAAACAAGATTAAAAAGGCTGATCTGCGAAGATCGCTTGGTATCGTTCTTCAAGATACACATTTGTTTACAGGAACGATTATGGAAAACATTCGTTACGGGAAACTGGATGCGACAGATGAGGAAGTTTATAAGGCAGCAGAGCTGGCTCATGCAGACGGATTCATCAGAATGCTTCCGAAAGGTTATGAGACGCGCTTGAGCGGAGACGGAGAAGAACTGTCTCAAGGACAGCGTCAGCTTCTTGCGATCGCAAGAGCTGCCATTGCCGATCCGCCGGTACTGATCCTGGATGAAGCGACATCGTCTATTGACACAAGAACAGAAAGTATCGTTCAAAAAGGTATGGATAACCTTATGAAAGGGCGTACAGTATTTGTAATCGCCCACAGACTTTCGACGATCCGAAACAGCGATGCGATCATGGTGCTGGAACACGGACGTATTATCGAACGTGGAACACATGATGAGTTGCTGTCACAGAAAGGAACGTATTATCAGCTTTATACAGGAAACTTAGAGCTGTCGTAGAAAAGGAGGGGTTAAAAGCCCCCCTTTCTTTTTTATAATATAGATCGGTCGTTTCTTGCTTTCCATATAATCTTTCGACATATATTGTCCGAGCAGTGACAGGAAGATCATCTGTATGCCGTTCAACGCGAGGATCAGGCAGACAAGCAGAAGGATCCAGTTTGCTTTATGTCCGGTGAAAACGGAAACAAGTCCTGTGACAACGGCGGCGATCAGGAGAAACATGCCGATGAAGCCGGGCAGGGAAGCGGGGGCGGAAGAAAATGATAACATTCCGTCCATTGCATAGCGGAACAGCGAGCGGAAATTCCATTTTGTTTTTCCTGCGGCGCGCTCAGTGTTGTGAAACGGAATCCATTTTGTATCAAATCCAACGAAAGAGAAGATCCCTTTCATATAGCGGTTGTATTCTTTGAGTTCCCAAAATAGAGTCCGTCATAGCTCTGTTCATCATTCGGAAATCACCTTTTCCGTCTCCCATATCGAGATGACATGCGTTCCCGATCAAGTGATAGAAAGAGCGGGATAAGAACGTGCGGATCGGAATTTTCTCCGGTTCGGTCCTCTCTAAGTCCTGCACAGCAGTCGTATCCTTCGTATTTGACAGCGTGATACATGATTTTTAAGCAGAGCGGGCGGATGCTGCAGATCGGCGTCCATAAATACACAGTAGTCTCCCGATGCATTTTGAAGTCCGGCGTACATGGCGGCTTCTTTTCCGAAGTTTCTGGAAAATGTAAGAAAACGGACACGCTCGTCTTTCTCTGTAAAATGCTGAAGGATCTCTGCCGTTCGGTCAGAACTTCCGTCATCTATAAAAAGAAATTCGCAGACAGCGCCTTCGATCGAGGATGCGGCGTCTGAAACCGCGCTGTAAAAAGCGGGGAGAACGCTCTCCTCATTAAAACACGGAACGATAATGCTGATCACATCGTCAGCAGGATTATTTTTGATTGTCATATGGCAGCAGCTCCTTTCTGATCATATTTTGATCCTGCCCATGAGCGGCAGTTTTGAAAACGCGGTATTTGCAGAGCGCATAGTTTCCGATCACGGTTACGACGCTTACGATTAATTTTGAGCCGATCAAAGAAAGTGATAATTGATCGACGGCAAGCCAAAGCAGAACATTTTCGACGAGCAGTGTGATAAATCGTAGAGCAGCAAAGGAGAAAAACTCTTCGGGAATCCGTCTGTTTGACCGAAAGACCCATTTTCTGTTCAGAACATAGGCGGCGATAACCGCGCCTGTCCATGCGATACTGTTAGATGCAATATACGGAACGTGAAAAAATAGAAAAAGTCCGTATAACATGTAATTAACTCCGGTTGTGATTCCTCCGGTAATGATGTAAGTGAGCAGTTCTTTGCTTAAGTAAATTCGTTTCAAAGTCAGTTCCCTCTTTCTTATAATGATTATAGTGAATTTCTTACAGCGCGTTTTTATGGTGAGCCGTTGTAATATTTTGTGTTTTTCTTGAAGTAAAGACTCCAAATGTAAAAATCAGGTAACTTAAATAGCACAACAGAGATATCAGGCTGATGATACAGCCGATTTGTTTTCCGGGAGGAGAAAATCGAAATTCGATCTTATGAGTCCCCTTTTCGATATGTGCTCCTGCAAAAGCTTTATTTACGCGGATAATATCTGTGCGTCTGCCGTCGATGTAAAGCTCAAGTCCGTTTTGCCGCGGAATCGCAGACGCGAGAACCCCGTTGCTTTCTGCATGGATGCTTCCGGAAAAAACAGTCGTGCCTGAAAGGAAGGCGCTGCGTTCGGTTCTGCTGTCACAGACCGCTTTTGTAATTGTGTTCTCGTCGTCGAAAATATGTTTATTACATAAATGCCACTGTACGTTGCTGACAGTGAAATGACCCTTTGGAAAAGTAACCTTTAGTTTTGTCATACCCGAGTCACTGTCCGCTGAAAACTGATAGTGAAACGTATTGTTTCCGTTTGGGTAAGGCGCAAATAGTCCCGAAAGCTTATTGCGTATGTTGTTAATGTCGATGACAACAGGATCGATCGTTTTATTATCCACCTGGAAAGAAAGCAACAAAATGTTGCCAAAGCCTGTATTTTCAACATAAAATGTCAACGATTGTTGACATTTTGAGATTATGTCATACTTATCGGCAGTCTTTTTGATAGTCAAACTATCGGGAAGTTTGCCGTCTGCCGACAGTTTCGGGGCAAAAGGAGTGATAAACTTTCCGGGGAGGTAAACGTCGCTGTCCGTATCAGTGGAAGTGTTTTCTATTATGGTTTTGCGGGAAATCGCTTCCAACTGTTCGATTTGATTGAAACGGTCAAACTCTTTTTCAGAGATTGTATCCGATGTAAAATAAACATTCGGAAGCACGTTTTTATTCTCTGCGACCACCGTGTCTTTTGCCGAAGAATACAGAGGCGTATACCCGGCGGGAATATGATCTTTTTCTGTCTCGATATACCGAACGCCAAGAAGATGAAGCATGAACGGATTATCGGAAGTAAGCAGCGCGATCCGGTTATTGATTCGGATCGGTGTATTCAGCACGTCATAATACAAGTCGGAGTAAGCGCTGTTTGTCACAGAAGAATACATAGAACTTCTTGTTATTTTCGCTTCTGGGGCGCGGTTTCCGTTTGCAAGCGGTTCGGTCAGGCTGTCAAAATGATAGAGCGGATCCATCGGAATTTCCGCAAGTTTTGTGTAAGTTTCTTTGCCGAAACATCTGCTTTCTTTACCCAGTTTTCCTTTCTGGCAGTTGTAATATACATACCGACCGGGGCGATCAGTATGAGCAGATAGACGAGTAATTCTACCCGGGCAAAAATGCGGGGATTTTTAAACATTTGCAAAATAAGGTTTTGTTTCCGCCTTTGTATCAGGCAAAATAAAAACAGAATACCAAGTTCGATCAAAATCCACGGAAACTGAACTTGACTGAACCAGAGCAGACCAAGCGGAAGCATTACGGCAAACGGATAGAGCGGATACGATGAAACGCGGTCTGTTTCGGTATGCGCTGATTTTAAGTAACGTACGCAGTGCAGGATGAACAGCGGCAGAAACGGAATAAGTATCTTCGGTCTGGCGTAGAGCGTTCCGTTTAAAATGTAAGAAAAGATACCGAACAATCCGAAAGATAAAAATAAAACGCTGTCAGGAAAAGAACTCTTTTTTGGCAGGATTTTTTTATTTAATCCGGCAAGTATCGTGTAAAAGCAGATCAATGTAAGCCCCAGTCCGTATTCGTTAAACAAGATGCCGTTCATAGAGATATTCGGTCCGAAAAGCTCTAATATTTTCAAAAGAGAAAATCCGCCGCCGCTTCGTCTGTGCTCCATCAGTACAAGTCCTGTCGGCAGAAGGAGCGCCGCCGCCATGCAGACGGAAATAAGGGCGGAAGGGATATATTTTTTGAAAAACGAATCTTTCCAAAATGTCTCTTTTTCCGTTCTCAGCCAGTACCAGCCGATCGCGGCAAATGCGGCGATCGCAAAATAGAAGCTGTGCAGGCAGATCAGAAGCATACAAAGAGGGAGAAAGCGAAACTTACGTTTCTTCACGCACAAAAAAAGCAAGGATCAAAAACGGCAGATAATTGACAAACATGATCTGACGATGCATATGGAAAAGACATCCCGCAGTCAAAAATAAAACGCTTCCGATGAAGGAAAAGAACGGGGAAATATCCTCGCTTTGCAGCCACATATAACATAAAAGAACGGAAGCGAGATAAAGTGCAAGCATATAGCCGATCAGGATGTAAACCATCGGAACTTGCGGAAACAGACATCCGATCAAAATATCAGGTCTTAAAAATCCATAATAAGAAAACTGATATCCGCTGCTTCCGCTTCCGAGATCGATCCAGTCGGGAAGAAGCGTGTGCTGTTCCACGCAGGCGTCACGGATCGTTTCCGCAAGAGCGGCATGTTGGGAGAGCCAGTCCGTATTCGATCCGTAGACGGCGTCGGCAGGCAGAATTGTCGTTGTCAATATAATAAAAAGCAGAATAAGCGCTGCCGGATAAATGAGTTTCTTCATATATAATGCAACTCCTTTAAGTGTTATTTACAGGATTCCCTTTATTTCCTGACATAAACAGGATATTATAGTCGTCTTAATAAATTGCGGAAAATAAAAAGAAGAATTCTTAAGAAAAACCGATAAAATCTTAAAAAAACATTGATTAAATTGACACAAATTAAGTAAATATCACGAAAAGGATATTGGATGTACCGAAATGACAGGGAATATGTTATCATAAAATAGATGCAGACTGTGAAAAACATAACAATTTCACGGGGAAAGGAGAGAATATTATGAAAAAGAAATTTTTCAGTGCAGCGCTCGCAGCAGCTATGGTTGTGACGAGCGTCTTCTCCACAACATCAGTTGCCGGAGCGGCAGAAAATGAAACTGCAGTTCCGTATGGTAAAGTAACCGTTGAGCAGAAAGATAATACTGTTACAATCGGAAACGATGCCATCAAAAGAACATTTTCAACAGTGGACAAAAAATTGTTCACGACTGAAATTGTGAACAAAAGAACTGGTGGAGAAGGAACAACCTTCACTCCGCAAGAAGGAAGTGAAGAATTCGTTGTTAAGACAACGAAAGAGCAAAAAGGATCGATTACCTTAGAGGCAATCAACCGTGACGGCTGGACAGCAACGGCAGACAGCTACCAGAATGCGAGCGGAGACTCAGATGGACCGGCATCTAACTTGTTAGATGGAAGAACAGAGAGTATCTGGCATTCAAATTATGGGGGGACTGGACAAGGTGATCAGGACTATCCGCATAATGTAGTAATCACATTCGGAAAAGATGTGACATTCCAGTCTTTCTCTTATACACCGAGAAAAGAAGGAGAAAACACAAACGGAAATATTAAGGGGTACAAGCTGTACGCATCAACAGCAGAAAACAAACTTGATTATGAATCCGAAGATTGGGGAGAGCCGATCGCAGAAGGCGAATTTGAATATAATGGTACGAACCCGATCTATGTAAACTTGAAAGAAGCATGTACTGCGAAACAGATTAAGTTCGTAGCAACATCTTCAAACAATGGGGAAAGATTTGCCGGCGGAGCAGAATTTAATCTCCACGCAGATAAAGCTCCGGTAGATACGGATGACCGTGCATTTGAGACAAGCGATTTAGAGCTGAAAGACGGCAATGAGGCAGTCAAAGTCGAAGATACAACGGCAACGATCAACGGTAAAGAGAAAACAGGTAAGAAAGTAACATTTTCTTTCAAACCGTACACTCACAAAAACGTAGAGTATTCAATCGACGAAGTAATCGTAATGTACGAAGGCGATCACTTCATGCGTAAATTCCTTGAGATCGACGTGCCGGATGACAAGATGGCAGATGCTGAGATCGACTATATCGACCTTGAGTCTCTGAAAGTGGCAGAGTCCGATGCACAGTGGACAATTCCGAGAGGTCAAGGCGGCGTTGTTCAGATGGAAGAGTTCAAAGCGAACCTCGGACAGCCGATCTACATTCAGGGAATGTTCTTCGGATGTGAGTTCCCGGCAGCGGATACAGAGATCGTAAACGGAACAGGATTTATGCGTTATTACAGTGGTAAGACGTTCAGCAGACTGAAAGAAGATAATCAGTTGACAACAGACGATAAGTATGTGACATGGCAGACAGTTGCAGGTGCGGCAAGAAGTACAGAGCAGGAAGTTATTCAGGCAGACTTCTTCGAGTACATCAAGTCAATCGCAACTCCGTCAGAGTTCCGTACACAGTACAATTCATGGTTCGACAACATGATGAAGATCAGTGATGAAAATATTTTGGCTTCGTTCATTGAAATTGATCGTGAGTTGAATAAAGCAGAAGTTCGTCCGTTGGATTCTTACGTTGTAGATGATGGATGGAATGCGTATAATGATGGTTCGATAGGAGCAGGGTCACACGCACAATCGGGAGCAATAGAGAATACCGAAGGTTTCTGGACATTTAATGAGAAATTCCCGGAGGGATTGACACCGTCCAGCGAACTTGTTAAGAAGTTCGGAAGTAACTTTTGGAGTATGGGTTGGACCGAGAGGCGGATATAACTTCTACACTACATTAGCAAATATTATTGAGAGGGCACAAAAAGGAAGTAAAGCAGGACATTCTATCGACGTTGCAGACCGTGTATATGTAGAGAATTTTAAAAAGATGGCGATTAAATGGCAGCAAGATTGGGATGTCAACTACTGGAAATGGGATGGATTTGCAGATACTGCTCAGTATAATCATTTCAACAATTTAGGCGGAGCAGACGGCGTTCCGGTATACAGTGAGTCTAATCACCATATGACAGGCGGTTATCACCAGATGTATCATGTGACTGATCTGTGGGAAGCATGGATCGATCTGATGGAAGCGGTTCGTCAGAGTGAAAAAGAGGACGGAATTAATAAACTCTGGATCTCTCTTACATGTTATGTAAACCCGAGTCCGTGGTATTTACAGTGGGCGAACTCTGTATGGATTCAGTGCGTACATGATCAGAAGGATGCATCTTTCGGAACAACAAAGATGAATAAGCAGATTACATATCGTGACGCTTGTTACTATGACTTCCTGAAGAATCATCAGTTCCAGTTCCCGCTTCAGAATCTGTACAACCATGATCCGATTTACGGAAAAGAAGGAACAGGAATGACAGTTAATACTGCTACAGATGAAGATTTCCAGAACTATCTGTACATGTTGTCTACTCGTGGAACGGCATTTTGGGAGTTGTACTACTCTGACAGTATTATGACAGATGGAAAATACGAGATCACAGGAGAATTCCTTGAGTGGGCAGAAGAAAACTATCATATGCTCAAAAATTCCAAGATGATCGGAGGGAAACCGGATATTACAAAACTGAGTAACGGAGATCTGTCAGACCAAACGCAGGCAGAAGCATACGGATTCTCATGTTTCGACGGAACGGACGGAATTATTTCACTCCGTAACCCATCTGCAAATGCAGATAAGACAATCAAGTTCACATTCGACCGTACAATGGGCGTTGCAGAAGGTGCAGGCACATTAAACTACTACTTAGAGCACAGCTATCTTCTTTCCGATAAGTCTGCTCAGACAGGTACATTAAAGTATGGTCAAGAATACACAGTGAACTTGAAACCGAACGAAGTGCGTATCTTACGTGTTTCAGCAGAAAAAGACACAACAGCGCCGAAGATCGACAGAATCATGACAGACGGTGCGAAAGAACTTACAGTAAAATTCGATGAGAAAGTATCAGGAAACCTCTTTAAAGTAGAAAACGCAAAAGTTTCTTCTATTAAGAAGAGCGCAGACGATACAACATATCATATCGTATTAGCAGAAGCTCCGGCAAACGAAGCTACAGTAAAAGTAATTCCGCAGGATATTAAAGACATGTCGGGCAACAAAGCTACTGAAGCTGCATCTGTTGTATATCACAAAGACAGTGTGATCGTTGAAAAAGAAGCGATTGCAGAAGCAGGAGAAATTGCAGCAGCGGACAGATCACTGAATTCCAATAATGGATTCACAGTATATGCGGCTGTAAACACAACGGCAACAGATAAGTCACTCGTAAGCCAGAATGGTCAGTACGAACTGAAAGTAACAGCAGAAGGAAAAGCATCCTTCACACTGAATGGTGCGACAGCAGTTTCCGGCAAGTCAATCAATGACGGAGCAGAGCATAAAGTAGTAGGTGTGAAAGAAAACAACGGTATGCTGAAACTTTATGTAGACGGAACACTGGAAGGATCTGCTTATAATGAAAAGAACAGATTTCATGAAGTTAAGAAAGCTGCGATCACAGCAGGTGAAGGTGTGACAGCGGCGGCAGTATATGATATCGCATACGGTTATAATGAAGTGGCTAATCTCGGAGAGCAGGAAGGACTTCCGAAACTTAAACTTACAAATGATATGATCACAGTTTCTGAGACGAGCGAAGGAAGTAAAGATAAAGTCTTAGATGGAGATAACACGACATACTGGACAAGTCAGAAAGGATGGAAGAAGTACTGTAAGCAGCGATAATGCATGGCTGCAAGTTGACTTGGGTGCGACGTATAAATTGGATCAGGTTGACTACACACCGCGTTATTATAATGATGCAAAGAACTACTGGCATTGTACAGGTAATATTAAGAATCTGATTGTAGAAATTAGAAAAGACGGAGAGGATACATGGACTTCGGTAACAGGAGAAAACGGGCTTGATCTTTCGGACAAGATTGTGAATAAGAATGATCAGACACTTTTCCCGGCAGAAGTTACATTTGAGGCACAGGAAGCTAGATATGTACGTATCAGTGGAACGTCTTCTTATCACTGGCAAGCAACTGATGAAAATAAGTATATTACAGTCGGTGATCTTGCGATCTATGGAGAGAAAGTAGAAGCAAAGAACATTGCAAAGGATGCAAATGTAACGGCAAAATGGACGGCAGATGACACAGATGCAGCAAAAGGCGGCGACAGACCGATGTCTATGGCTGTTGACGGAAACAAAACTGATTTTGGTTCAAACTATGCCGAGTTCGGTGCGGACAATAGACGTGAATCATCTTATATGCAGGTTGATTTAGGCGCTGTATGTGATGTGAACTCTCTGTCACTGTATCGTTACTGGGGCGATGGTAGAACATATGGCGATACAGTAGTAGCTGTAGCAGAAAAAGAAACAGACTTTGCAGAAGGAAAAGCTACAATCGTCTATAATGCGGATGATCAGAATGTTCATAAACTGTATACACAAGCACCGGAAAAATTCGATGAAGACTATGCAGAAACTGCACAGGGTAAATCATGGACGCTTCCGGAAGGAACGAAAGCACAGTTTGTTCGCGTTTACATGTACGGAAGAGCAAACAATGACACAACAACAAACCACGTTGTAGAGCTTGAAGTATACGGAACAAAACCGGAAGAAGGCGAGACACCGGGCGTAGACATTACAGCCTTGATCGAAAGATTGAGCGTATTGTCAGCGGTAGATACGTCTAACGCAACAACAGATAGCGCAGCAGCGTTTAATGCTCTTCTTAAAGAAGGATATGATCTTGTGGCGACAGGAGCACAGACACAGGAAGAAGTAGCTGCTATGATTAAGAAACTGGAAGGCGCAGAAGCTAAACTTGTAGATGCATCCGCTCTGAAGAAAGCAATCGCAGACGCAGAGAAGAAAGTTGAAACAAGTACAGTAACAAGTGCAGAGCCGGTAAAAGCTAAAATTGCAGAAGCAAAACAGCTTCTTGTAAACGGTACAAAAGATGCGATCGACGCAATGGTTGCAGAATTAACTGAAGCTGTGAAAGGACTTGTTGCTCGCGGAGATGTAACAGATCTGAAAGCTTTGATCGATCAGTACGCAAAAGAGAATTTGAAAGCAGAGGATCATACAACATCTACATGGAGCGCTTATGAGACTGCTCTGAATGCGGCAAACGCAATCGTAACAGATAACAGCAACAGCGATCAGGCGGCGGTAGATGCAGCGAAGAAAGTGTTAGAAGATGCACATGCAGCATTGGCAAAACGCGGAAACACAGATGCATTGAAAGCTCTTATTGAAGAGTACAAAGAACTGAAAGAAGCGGATTACACACATGAGACATGGGTGAAATACGAAGAAGCTCTTGAAGCTGCAAATGGAATCGTGGCAGACAACAGCAATAAGACACAGGTAGAAGTAGATGCGGCGAAAGACGCATTGAAAGCGGCAAAAGAAGCTCTCGTAAAAGCTCCGGTAGATCCGCAGCTTGATAAGAGCAAACTGCAGGCAGCAGTAGATGCGGCAAAAGCAAAAGACGAAAACGCATATACAACAGCTTCTTACAATGCAATGGAAAAACGTTCTTGCAGAAGCAGAAGAACTTCTGACAAACGGTAAGGATCAGGCGGCAATCGATGCGAAAGCAAAAGATTTGAATGATGCGGTTGCTGCGCTTGTAGAACGTGGAAACACAGATGCGTTGAAAGCTTTGATCGCAGAATATAAAGACAGAAGGTCTGAAAGAGGCAGACTACACAACAGATTCCTGGAAAGCGTACACAGATGCGTTGACAGCGGCAGAAAAAATGTTGTGAAAGACAACAGCAATCTTGATCAGGCAGCGGTAGACGCAGCGAAGAAAGCGTTAGAAGATGCTCATACAGCATTAGTAAAAGTAGAGCAGATCAATAAAGAGGCGTTAAAAGCAGCAATCGATGCAGCGAAAGCGGCTGATGCGAACTTGTACACAACAGATTCTTACAAAGCAATGAAAACAGTTCTTTCAGATGCAGAAAGGTACTGAAAGACAGCAAAGATCAGACGGAGATCGATGCAGCAGCAAATGCGTTGAACGATGCGGTTACAGCGCTTGTACAGCGTGGAAACACAGATGCATTGAAAGCTTTGATCGAAGAGTATAAAGATCTGAAAGAGGCAGACTATACAGCAGATTCTTGGAAAGAATATGCAGATGCGCTGAAAGCGGCAAAAGCAATCGTGGAAGACAACAGCAACAGTGATCAGGCAGCGGTAGACGCAGCGCTTAATGCGTTAAGAGACGCTCGCGTAGCATTGAAGCTTTCCGGAAAACCGTCTGTTGATAAGAGCGAGCTTCAGGCAGCTTACGACAAGTACAAAGATAAGAAGAACGACGGTTACACAGCAGAGAGCTGGGCGAAGTTTGAAAACGCTCTGAAATCTGCTAAGGCAATCTTGGATAACGAGGCTGCAACAGCAGATCAGGTAAAAGCTGCTTTGGCACAGTTGAATTCAGCGGCAGAAGGTTTGACGAAGACACAGACTCCGCCGAAGAATGATCCGCAGACTCCGTCAACTCCGTCACAGGGCGGAAGCGTACAGACAGGAGATACGGCACATGTAGCTCTGTGGCTTGTACTTGCGGGAATGTCGGTAATTGCTTATGTAGCGGTTAGAAGAAAAAGAGCATAGTGAAAACTTGTCTTTTGATTAAGGCAGTAAACATTTAAGCTTTTATGGAATAGGGCGTTCGGTAACGGACGCCTTATTCTTTTTTGCAGAGACAGCAACATTGTCAGAAAATTCATACAATATAAAAGTAAAATGTAATTATTTAAAGTTTTTTATAAAAATGTATTGACAAAATAAAACTCAGGTGATATTATAAAGACATCCAAAAGAGATACAACAAAATAAAAACAAAAGCATCTCAAAAGGATATTTAACTAAGAAGGCATCGTATCAGTTGCCCGATTAGATTAAAAATAAACGGATAGCAGGAGGGAAAGACCAATGGACAGCGTGATTTCAGTGAATCATCAATATGTTAGTGGTACGGCAAGTGTAAGTTCCTGTGGAGAAGAGACCTTTGCTCAAGGATAGATGATCCGGAATAAAAATAACGAAAGAATTGATCGGAGAGTTGGAAGTCCGGATAGAGATCAGAAAGATTTAACATTTGCAGACATATTGAATATAGATACCACATATAGCAGAATTTCAAAAGATGTGTAAAGAAACATTGAGTAGATTATCATTCGTGCATATCGGGTTTAATATGTGTGGTGGTACCGGAAACAAGGAACGTAAGTGATATGTGATAAGGATACTGTTATGAACTCGAATTTGTTAATTGAAGGAGGGAAGATTTAATAAGCAGGTCTTAATAAATCGACCGCAGATCAAATAACAATGGCAGAGGTCTTACAGGAACAGAATCTAATATTTGCCTCCGATTTAAAAATAAAGAGAATATGAAAAAATTAAATAGATTATAAAAATGCATCTTCAATGTTAATTGAGGGTGCATTTTTTTGACATTGCGAAATGCATATGATAAAATATTGAAAGATATAGTATGTAAAGAAACATAGAAGGAAAGACACTGCCCTGTACAAAACTATTTTTTAATGAGGTGAATGCGGTGGATAAATACGAATATAAATCAAAGACTGAACGGATGCTCGAACTTATGGAGAGCGGCGCGTACAGCAGAGCGGCGGCGATCGCAGATGAAATTGACTGGAGGCGCGTGCGCAATGCAGTGATGTTGTCAAACGTCAGTGAAATTTATGAAAAAACCGGAGAATATCAGAAGGGATATGACATTTTGACGCTTGCATATCAGCGGGCGGAAGGAAGCCGTAAGATTATCAGCCGTCTGTGCGGATTGGCTCTTAAGACGGGAAATGTCGATGAGGCGATCGATTTTTACGATGAGTTTATGCAGATCGCGCCGAAAGACCCGAATCAGTACATTTTAAGATATAAGATTCTCCGCGCGCAGAGGGCGCCGATCGAGCAGCAGATCGAAGCTCTTGAAGAATATAAGAAATCCGAATATATTGAAGAGTGGGCATATGAACTGGCGAAGCTGTATCAGGAAGCCGGTATGACATCAGAATGTCTGGAAGAGTGTGACGATTTGATTCTTTGGTTCAGCGAGGGGCAGTATGTCTATAAGGCGATGGAACTGAAGATGCAGTACAAACCACTGACTCCTTCCCAGCAGGAAAAGTACGATAAGCGTTATGCAAGGACGTCCGAGGAGACAGAGGAGATTCCTGATATTTTTTCTTATGCAGAGGCAGATGAATCCGAGCAGGAGGAAGAAGAAAACGGTTTGCCGGGAGCTGAACTTATGGCTGCCGACTCCGAAGTTGCCGATGCTGATTTCGCTGCCGAACAGCAGGTGAACGCACGAGTTCCGAAGGGAATGGAGGAACTTGTTCCGGACATGATGCCGGAAACGATCTCAGAAGGAGTAAGAGAGATCACTTTGCCGAACGACCCGGTGGAAGTAGATACGGAAGCGTGGGAAGCCGACGAGATCAAGGCGTTAGAAGCGGATTCACCGGCGGAGGATGCAGAGGATCATGTTGAACAGGACGAGCAGGTGCCGATAGATGCGGAAGATGCCGGGCAGACAGAAGACGCATATCTGCCGACGGATGTTTCCGAAGCAGAAGGAGTCGATGAGCCGGAGGAGCGCGTACCGGAAGGAATAAAAGGACCGGATGTGCTGGAGACAACCGCAGAGCCGGAAGAAGAAAGGCAGCCTGCTAAAAAGAAACTGGGAGATACGATGCCGTTAGACGTTGCATTGAGAAAACTTCTTCATCCGGAGTTGGAAGAATTGACGGCAGATGATTTCCAAGACGAGACAGCTCCGATGGATTTTAATTTTGAAGATGAAGAAGAGTCGGAATCTGATTTGACGGAAACGGGAGCGATGGACTTTGACTTTGAAGATGAAGAAGAGCCGGAGTTTGATTTAACGGAAACGGGAGCGATGGATTTCGACTTTGAGAATGAAGAAGAGCCGGAGTTTGACTTGACGGAAACGGGAGCGATGGACTTTGACTTTGAAGATGAAGGAGAGCCGGAGTTTGACTTGACGGAAACGGGAGCGATGGACTTTGATTTTGAAGACGAAGAAGAGTCGGAGTTCGATTTGACGGAAACAGGAGCGATGGATTTTGACTTTGAGGATGAAGAGGAGTCGGAATTCGGCAAAGAAAAGGATATGGGAAATACATCCCAGATCAAATTCCGTCCGGTAAGAAAAGATGAGATCGAGGATGAAGAAGATCTTGCGGATCTGGAGCAGGCGATCGGAGAGATTGAGTCGGTTGCAGATATAGACATGGTAAGTCGTTTGAAAGAGGAAAAACGCCGCGCCGCATTACAGGCAGAAGAAGAGGAGAAAGCGGAAGAAGCCGCAAGAGCAGAAAAGGCGGCACAAGCAGAAGAAGCCGCAAGAGCGGAAGAGGCGGCACAAGCAGAAGAAGCCGCACAAGCGGAGGAGGCAGCGCAAGCGGAAGCGGCCGCTGAAATAAAAGAGGACGATCAGATTACAGGTCAGATCAGTTTGGAAGATATCCTTTCGGGATTTGAAGAAAATGCAGGAGAGGATGAGCCGGTTGAAGAGGGGACGGATGCAGAAGGAGCATCCGAATCGGAACAAGAAGAAGTTATAGATTCAGCAGGGGATACAGCAAAAGGGGATACTATGGAGACGAATAAGAAAACAACACCGATTTTACCGCCGGATATTCAACGTATGATTGATGAAATTGAGGGAATTATCCCGCCGGAAGAAGAAAAGAAAGAACCTACAGGAGTATATCTTAAGAGAAAAGAAGAACCAAGCGAAAACATGGGTCAGGTTGCGGAGGATCTTAGAATCGACGATGATTTTGATGATGACTTTGACGAAGATTTCGACGAGGAGTTCGAGGAAGATTTGGATGACGATTACTTTGAAGAAGACTACTATGAGGAAGCAGACGAAGTGATCGAAGAGCCGGAAGAAGATTACTATGAAGAATCAGAGGAAGTGATCGAAGAACCGGAGGAAGATTACTACGAAGAAGCAGACGAAGTGATCGAAGAGCCGGAAGAAGATTACTATGAAGAATCAGAGGAAGTGATCGAAGAACCGGAGGAAGATTACTATGAAGAATCAGAGGAAGTGATCGAAGAACCGGAAGAAGATTACTATGAAGAGTCAGAAGAAGTGATCGAAGAGCCGGAAGAAGATTACTATGAAGAGTCAGAAGAAGTGATTGAAGAACCGGAAGAAGATTACTACGAAGAAGCGGATGAAGTGATCGAAGAGGCGGAAGGAAACGCAGATGACGAGTATTTCTTCGGGGAAGATGACGCGGAAGAGATTCAGGACATTGAGGATGAGTTCACAGTAAATCCTGATTATTCGGGAGAGGATGACGACAGAGAGATTCCTGATGATGACGAGCCGATCGACATTATGTCGGCGACGACACCGCTTAGCCGTAAAGAGACTGCGAAGCTGATTGCGACAGGTAAGACTGCGCCGCTTCCGCTCGATGAGATCTCGGATGCATTGTCAATGGATACCGGTTTTGTCGTACATGGAAGATATGACCTTGAGATGCAAAGCGGTATCGGAACGAGAGCCGGACTTACAGAGGAACAGAAGAAACTGTTTTCTTACTTTGTTCCGGTGCGCGGAATGAGCGAACAGCTTGTCGATGTGCTTGAGCAGGATAAGAACTGTACGAACAGAAAAGGGACTTCGAGAACGGGCAACTTGCTTATCATTGGAAATAAAGGCAACGGAAAAACGGTTCTTGCCGTTGACGTCGTGAAAGCGATCCAGAAGCAAAGAGACATCCGTCAGGGCAAGGTCGCGATCGTGACAGGAGATTCTCTGAATAAGAAGAAGATCAGCGATATTGTCGAAAAACTTTACGGCGGCGCTCTGATCATTGAGAAAGCGTCCAAAATGAATGAAAAGACAGTTGCGCGTCTTAATAAAGCGATGGAGCAGGATACAGGCGAGATGCTGATCGTCTTGGAAGAGCAGAGAAAGCCGCTTGACAGACTGTTGTCATCGAACAGAGAATTCAGGAAAAAAATTCACATCAAGACTGGAAGTGCCGATTTTCATCAACGATGAGCTTGTTACGTTCGGTCAGACGTATGCGAAAGAAAACGGATATCACATTGACGAGATGGGAATTCTTGCTGCTGTATAGTAAAATTGATTCTCTGCAGAGGGAAGATCATTTTGTGACGGTTGCGGAAGTGAAAGAAGTTATGGATGACGCGATCCGTCATTCTCAGAAGGCGTCCGCGAAGAAATTGATGCGGAAAGTTTTTGGAAGAAATACAGACGAGTCAGACCGTATTATTCTTTCTGAAAAAGATTTTAATATATAAAGAAGCACGATAATAGACTATAATTTAAAATGTGTGCATAAATAGACAAAATACAAGAGAAACGGGCGGGAAAGAGCTGTCTGTTTCTCTTTATTTTTTTGGACGGAATCAAGTATAATGAAACTATCACGGAAGCGGGCAGAAACGCTTCGATATTTTATTATGAGGAAACGGCGAGGTGGGCTTTTATGGCAAGGAGAAAAGGTGCGGGCAGAAACGCGGCAAAAAGTGCAGGCCAAAGGCATCGTGAATCATGCAGCCGGCGGTATGGCGGGCAGTGCGGTGAAAAAGGCGTCAGGCGGCGCAAGCCGGGAACAGGGCGAAACAGTCCGGCGTAAAAAACACTGCGGCGGATGCGGCAAGTATGAAAGCGAATGAACATGCCTATGAGATAGGAGAAATTGGATCATTACCTGTTTGGTCAGGGGAAACCATTACGAGATCTATCAAAAAATTAGGCGCACATAAAGTAGTGAACGACAAAACGGAGGGCGTTTATTTCGCGGTATGGGCGCCGAATGCGAAGAATGTGTCTGTAGTCGGGGAATTTAATGACTGGAATTTGGAAAGAGACAGAATGGAGCGTCAGGAGCCTCTAGGTATTTATGTGAAGTTTGTACCGGAAGCGAAAGAAGGACAGCTTTATAAGTTCTGTATTGAGACGCAGAAAGGCGAGCTTCTTTATAAGGCGGATCCGTTTGCAAATTATGCGGAGCTTCGTCCGGGAACGGCGTCTCGTATTACGGATCTTTCCCGTATAAGATGGACGGATGACGCATGGATGAAAGCGCGGAAGACATGGAATCATAAGAAGAATCCGATGTCGATCTATGAAGTTCATATGGGTTCGTGGATGCGTCACCCGGGAAGGGAAGATGAAGGATTCTACACATACAGAGAGTTCGCCGAGGCGATCGTAAAATATGTAAAAGAGATGGGATACACTCATGTAGAACTGATGGGCATTGCAGAGCATCCGTTTGACGGTTCGTGGGGATATCAGGTTACGGGATATTATGCGCCGACTTCAAGATACGGAAGTCCTGAAGATTTTGCATATCTGGTTGACCTTCTGCATAAAAACAATATAGGAGTGATTCTTGACTGGGTTCCGGCGCATTTTCCGAAAGATGCTCACGGGCTTGCTGATTTTGACGGAACTCCGACATTCGAGTATGCAGATCCCAGACTCGGAGAACATCCGGATTGGGGAACGAAAGTATTTGATTACGGAAAAGCGGAAGTGCGCAACTTCCTGATTGCAAACGCATTATTCTGGATCGAACATTTCCATGTGGACGGGCTCCGTGTGGATGCTGTTGCGTCGATGCTCTATCTTGATTACGGAAAACAGGACGGACAGTGGGTCGCGAACAAATACGGAGGCAACGAGAATCTTGAGGCGATCGATTTCTTTAAACATTTGAATTCGGTTGTTCTGGGACGGAACAAAGGCGCTGTGATGATCGCGGAAGAATCGACGGCATGGCCGAAGGTGACAGGATCGCCCGAAGACGACGGCCTTGGTTTCAGCCTGAAATGGAATATGGGATGGATGCACGATTTTACGGAGTACATGAAACTTGATCCGTATTTCCGTAAAAATGCACATCATATGATGACGTTTGCGATGCAGTATGCATACAGTGAAAATTATATTCTTGTGTTGTCGCATGACGAAGTTGTTCATCTGAAGTGTTCGATGATCAATAAAATGCCGGGACTTGGGTTCGATAAATTTGCCAACCTAAAAGCAGGCTATGCGTTTATGATGGGCCAT
>ENA-OPYU01000122-OPYU01000122.1-human-gut-metagenome-genome-assembly--contig:-NODE-122-length-29615-cov-3.550868_pt1 | contig 29615 bp, 32 predicted proteins | sample MGYA00242637_ERZ504482 | MGnify/ENA primary metagenome ERZ504482 (study PRJEB26092, sample SAMD00036237) | human gut metagenome | host: Homo sapiens | study: EMG produced TPA metagenomics assembly of... | reverse complement strand
GGGAGAGGTGGATGCGAACGTAGTGAGCAGACGGAGAGGGCGAGGTTGCTTCCCTGCCGCGCGGCCGTTTTCGAAGGAAACAAGCGTCGGCAAGCTGCCGCTTCCCTCTACGACCCCTTCCCGTGAAAAAGCAAACCGGCAAAGCCCGCAGGCTTTGCCGGTTTGCAAACATTAAAAATAATTTTTCCTCTAATATTGTCAGAGCGAAGCGGAGACAATTTCAAATCGTCACTTCTTCTTCAGCTGCTCCTCCAGCCCATCCCGGGGCGTGACGTAGACCGTGGTGTACACCTCGTACAGCACCATGCCGGGTTTGGCACCGCTGGCTTTCCAGATGTTCTTCACCTCGGTGGTGTCCACCGCCACCTTGGCACCGGTGCCTGCCTTGTAGGTGCTGGAGTAGATGACTGCCAGCTCCGCAGCTTCCTGCTTGGTGGTGTCCGGGATCTCCTCGCCCCGGCTCATGACCACAACGTGGCTGCCTGGGGGCCTTCTGCACATGGAACCACAGGTCTTTGCCCCGGGCGGTGTGGAGGGTGAGCTTGTCGTTCTGGGCATTGTTCCGGCCCACCAGGATCTCAAAGCCATCGGTGGAAGTGAACCGCCAGAAGTCTGCAGGCTTCTGGCGCTTATCCCGCTGCTTGTAGTATTTCAGGTAGCCCTGACTCTTCAGCTCTGCCCGGATCTCGTTGAGGGCCGCCTCACCGGAAGCCGACTCCACCTCGTAGAGCACCGTTTCCAGGTAGGCGATCTCCTTTTCACCCTCTGCCAGCAGATCCACCAGCATCCGGGCGGCGGTCTGCTTCTTTTTATAGTTCTTGAAGAAGTTCTGAGCGTTCTGGCTGGGTGTGAACCGCAGGTCCAGCGGGATGGTCACCTCTTTGCCCTCATCGTACCAGTTGGGCACGGTGATGCTCTTCATGCCCTTCTGGGCCAGATAGAGGTTGGCCGAAAGCAGCTCACCGTACAGACGCAGCTTTTCGCTCTTGCCGCTGGCAGCAAGCTCTTCCTGACGGGCGGCCTGCTTGCGCACGGCGCGCTCGTACATATTGTGCACCGCCTTGTGCAGCTCCTTGCTTTTGGTGCGCAGGCGTTCCGCGCGGTCCTTCTCAGCGTAGTAGCCCTCCAGCATGGCGTTGAAGGAGGGCCACTCCTTTATAATATATTTTTCGCCGTACTGCTGCGGGCGGAAGAAGGTATACTCGATGGGCTTTCCGCTGGGGTCGGTGACGCTGCAGGGCGTACCGCCGGTTGCGTGCTCTTCCTTCAGCTCGTCGATGGCAGCCATAAGCTTGCGCTTCTGTTCCTCGGTCAGCTCATTGGCGGGCAGATGTTCGCCGTCAAAGGCACGCCATGCAGCTTCGCGGCAGACCACCGGGCCAACACCGGCCACGGTCTTGTTGAGGGCATCTGCCACCGGCAGATCTCTCTGGCAGGCTGCTGCCACGATGGACGCACTGCTCACCAGCAGGAAGTCCGGTCTTGCAGGCTTGGGCGGCGTGGTATAGGGCAGGCCCGGCAGCAGCTGGCGCACATCGCTGTCCTCAAAATCCACGCGCTTGAGTGCGTCAATGATCTTGCCGTTCTGCACCAGCACCAGATTGGAGTAACGGCCCATCAGCTCGGCGCAGAGGATGTTGCGCACAAGGTCGCCCATCTCGTTGGTACACTGGAACTCGAAGTAGACGATCCGGTCGCCCGGCTCCATCCGGACGTCCATCAGACGCCCGCCGGTGAGATGCTTGCGCATCAGCATACAGAAAGAGGGCGGCGTCTCGGGGTTTTCGAAGCTCTCCTCGGTCAGGCAGACTCGCGCTGAGCCGCTCCGGGCCGACAGCAGCAGGCTGTAAGTCTCCGTACGGGTGCGCAGGGTGATGACCAGCTCGTCGCGGGTCGGCTCAAACAGTTTTGCGATCTTGGCGTCAGCCAGCGTAGTCTTCAGCTCCGCCGCCGTCAGCGCCAGTGTCGCGGCATCCAATGCCATTTGTATTACCTCGTTTTTGCAGATCGGCAATGACCTGTCCGGCCCTGCCGATCTGCTTCTTTATATTATAGATAAGTATAGGGGTCCCGGGCATCCTCGCTCACAAGGACTTCCAGCTCCGGAAAGGCCGTGCGCAGCTTCTCCGCCACCGCCGCGGTTACCGGGAACTCCGTAGCATAGTGGCCCGCTGCGATGAGCGAGAGCCCCAGACGCTTTGCGTCGATGGCGTGGTGGTGGTTGGCTTCACCGGTCAGCAGGCAGTCCGCGCCCATAGCAATGGCATCTGCAAACAGGCTTCCGCCCGCACCGCTGATGACCGCCAAGCGCTTGACCGGCTTACCCGCATCCACAAACTTCACCTGCACCGCCGGGCCGTTCTTCGGCTGGTTGCAGCGCGCAGCAAGCTCCTGCTGTGCCTTGCGGGCAAGCTCCGGAACCGCGATTTCTTCAATGGCTCCCACACGGCCGCAGCCCTCGGCAAAGGTTTCCATATTCTTCATGTCAAAGATGCCTGCCAGCACTTCGTTCACACCGCCCTCGGCAGCATCCAGATTGGTGTGCATACAGATGGCAGAAATGCCCGCCTGCACCAGCTGGAAAGGCACATCCTGCGGGCCGATCTTTTTGAGCGGATCAAAAATAACCGGGTGGTGAGACACGATCATCTCACACTGCTTTGCGGCGGCTTCGGCCACCACCTCGGGGGTGATGTCCAGTGCTGCCAGCACCCGGTGCACCGCGCCGCCGCAGTCCACCAGCAGGCCGGGATTATCCCAGTGTTCCGCCAGCTCCAGCGGCGCGATGGCCTGCATTGCTTCGTATACCTGCCGTACTGTTGTCATCCTTCTGTCACCTCTTTTAAAATTGCATCGATCTCGGCAGCAAGCGGACTGCCATCCGGCACGCCAAGGCGCATCCGAGGCAGCTTTGCCTTCTGCCAGTCGGCGTAGCCTTTTCCCTCGGGCCACTCTCCCGTACTGCCAAACAGGCACTCGGCAAAGGTGGGCGCATACACCCTGCCGGTGTACTCCGCCGCCATCACCGCATACCAGCGGCCCGCCGCCTGCACCGGGCGGTCGGCTGCAAAGGAGAAGCCATGCTCCCACAACCAGCGGCGCAGCGCGTCGTGGCGGGTGGCCGGGATCATGATGATCCGCGGCCCTCCCACGGTGAACACCCACGGGGCTTTCTCTAAAATTTCCCAAGTGGTCTGGGCGGAAACGCCCGCCAACACGATGCTGCCTACTTCGTTCTCCGTAAGCACAGAAAGACCGTCGCCAAGCCGAAGCTCAGCGCGGTCTTTACAGCCTGCATGTTCCAGCGTCTGCTCTGCCTTTGCCAGCGGGCCGGGCCGCAGGTCGGCACCGATCACCTTCGGGTATTTTCCCGAAGCCGCCAGCACCGCCGTCAGCTTGCCGTGGTCGCAGCCGATGTCTGCCACCGGCTCTCCCGGCCGCACAAGCTCTGCGGCGGCAGCCAGACGCGCATCCAGTGTGGGCAGCAATTTATGCCTTCTTTGCGGCCAGATGCTCGTTCAGCTTCTCGATCAGCTCATCGCAGTCCACGCCGTGGACAGCACAGGCCTCCTCGATGCTCTCGCCGCGGGATGCAGGGCAGCCCAGACAGTGCATGCCGATCTCCATGAAGTAGGGAGCGGTGGTCTGGTCCATATCCAGGATATCGCCGATGATGGTCTCGCGGGTCACCTGCTTTGCGTCCTTGTGTTCTTCCTTCTTGAGCATATTGAAAATATCAAACATGATGGTTTTCCTTTCCTGTTGGGTAAAATCACGGCATAACCTACCGTTCTTCTATACTATACCCTAAACCGGTACTGTTTTTCAAGTATCTGCTGGGATTTTCAGCGTTTACTGGTAATTCTTATCCAGCGAGAAGCCGCGCCCGCTCACCTCGGTCACATGGCTCACGATCATAAAGCAGGTGGGGTCGATGGCGTGGGCCAGCTTTTCCAGCTTCGGCAGCTGGCGGTTGCTCACGATGCTCAGCAGCACCTGCTCCGGCTCGTGGCTGTAGCCTCCCTCGCCATGCAGCACGGTCACACCGCGGTCCAGCTGGGTGAAGATGGCCTCGCGGATATCATCGGCGTGCTGGCTGATGATCTTTACCTCGGTGCGGGTAGTGCCGAAGATGAGCACCTTGTCCAGCACCACCGTATACACGATCACCATCACGATGCCGTACAGACACTGCTGCAGCGGGCTGAACGCCGCCTGCAGGCAGAGGATGAGCATATCGAACACCAGCATACTGGCCGACACCGGGATGTGGAAATATTTGTTCAGCACCAGCGGAGGGATGTCCATGCCGCCGGTGGATGCGCCTGCCCGGATGGTGATGCCCAGCGAAATGCCTACGCCGAGGCCTGCAAAAATGGTGTTGAGCACCAGATCATCGGTGAGCACAAAGCCTGTGAACACCCGCTCCCACAGGGCCAGAAACAGGGGGCTGAGCACGGTGCTGGCAATGGTGGTGATGGCAAAGCGCCGCCCCAGCAGCACCCAGCCCACCGTAAGCATGGTCATGTTGATGACGAACAGCACACCGGACACCGGCAGTCCCAATGCACGGTTGATGCCCAGTGCGATGCCGGTGGCACCGCCGGTGATCAGGCCTGACGGCACAAGAAACAGCACCACCGTGAGCGCATACAGTGCATTGCCCACGATGATGGACAGCGAATTGAATGCGATCTGCTGCTCATATGAAAGCTTTATCATCTTTTGTCCCTCATTCTTGAATTTCTTTCTTCTATGATAACGAAAAAATCCGCATTTATCAAGCGTTTCGCCCATAAATGCGGAATAATCCCGGAATAAATTACATTTTGTTGTTTACTGCGCAGAGGTCTCCTGCACCGGTTCCTCGTCCTCCAGCAGACGCAGACCGGCGGTATCCGTCACCGGCAGCGAGAACACGATCGCGCCCGCCTTTGGCCCGGCACCGTCCATGATGGCTTTCATGATGCGGTTCTTTTCCGGCGTACGGGCCACGATGAGCACCAGCTCCTTTTCGTTCACCAGCTCCACGCCAAGGAACTGGGCTGCGCCTTCCATGCCGGTACCCTTGGCGTGGATCACCGTGCCACCGCCGGCACCTGCTGCGCGGGCAGCATCCATAATGGTGCCGGTGTGGCCCTGATTGGCGATTACCAGCAGCAGTTCGTAACGGGTATCCTTCAAGGTGCTCTCCTCCTTCAATGTCAGCGGCTGGTGCTGGGTGAGGAACATCAGCGCCCTTCTGCCGCCGATGCTGCTCAGCGGCACCGTGAATGCAATGCCGGTGCCCGGCACGTCGATGCGCATTTTGCGGCGCAGGTCTGTCCGGACGGCCTTCCATGTATCCTCTGTCACCACCGCCAGCAGCACCGCCTTCTCGGTCTTTTCCGAGACCCAGCGTGGCCAGAGTCTCCCGCACCGCTGTGCCGCTGCCCACCGTGCGCAGGTTCACATCCACGCCGCGCTGCTGGTACAGCTGCAAAAAGGGCATCGGTGGAGCGGCGGTCGGTGATGGTCACCATCAAAAACAACGAACTCATGCCGCGCCCTCCTTACAGTTCAATGATATCATCGTCCGGCAGTCCGGCAAAGGCCGCACCCATGGCCGCAGGCTGCAGCCGCCGGGCCTTGCGGGTGCGCAGCTGTGCCACAAGGCCCATCAGCTGCACCGTAATGAGCGGGGTCATGGCCACCATGGCCACCACGCCGAAAGCGTCGGTGACGATATTGCCGCCCACGGCCACGCAGGCACCCTGTGCCAGCGGCAGCAGGAAGGTGGCTGTCATGGGGCCGGATGCCACGCCGCCCGCGTCAAATGCAATGGCGGTGAACAGCTTTGGCACCACAAAGGAGATGCCGATGGCAAACACATAGCCCGGCACGAGGAACCACAGGATGGAAACGCCGGTGAGCACCCGCACCATGGCGAGGCCCACCGAGATGGAAACACCTGCCGAGAGTGCCATGCCCATGGCCTTGGCCGAATGGCACCCAGTCGGTCACCTCTTCCACCTGCTTGTTCAGCACATAGACGGCCGGTTCGGCCTTGACGATGAAGTAACCGATGAGCATTCCAATGGGAATGATGATCCAGCGGAAGCTCTGCCCGGCCAGCACCTGACCCAGATAATTACCGGCGGGCATAAAGCCCACATTTGCGCCGGTGAGGAACAGCACAAGGCCCACGTAGGTATACGCAAGACCCACCGCAATGCGGCCCAGCGACCGGCGGTCCATGTGCAGAGCCACAAATTGAAAAATGCCGAACATCACGATGATGGGCAGCAGCGAGACAGCGATCTCTTCCAGATACGTAGGCAGGCTGACATGGAACAGCTGCCACAGCTCCACCGAGTCGCTCACCTCCGGCAGCACCGGCGGGATATAGGTGCTGTCCGAGGCGCGGAACACAATGCCCAGAATGAGCACTGCCAGAATGGGGCCGATGGAGCACATGGCCACCAGACCAAAGCTGTCGTCCGCCGCGTGGCGGTCGCCGCGGATGGACGAAACACCCACGCCCAGCGCCATGATAAAGGGCACCGTCATGGGGCCGGTGGTCACACCGCCGGAGTCAAAGGCCACAGCAAGAAATTCCTTGGGCACAAACGCCGCCAGAAGAAAGATCATGCCGTAGAACAGCACCAGCAGCTTTGGCAGCGAGATGCCAATGAGCATACGCAGGAAGGCAAACACCAGAAACAGGCCCACGCCCGCCGCCACCGATAAAATAAGGGTGCGGTTCGGGATGGAGGGCACCTGATTTGCCAGCACCTGCAGGTCCGGCTCCGAAATGGTGATGAGGAAGCCCAGCAGAAAGCCGATGCCCAAGATCACCGGCAGCTTCCGGCTTTTGGTGATCACCGCACCCACGCGCTCGCCCATGGGGGTCATGCTCATCTCCGCGCCCAGTGTGAAGAACATGATGCCCACCACGATCATGGCGGCCCCCAGCAAAAAGCACAGCAGGATGCTGGGCGACACCGGCGCAATGGTAAAGCAGAGCACCAGCACGATGGCTGCAATGGGCAGCACTGCCTGCAGCGCTTCCAATAGTTTTTCCCGCAGTTTCGGGAGGGATGCTTTCAGGATAGCGTCCACCGCCTTTCGCTGTTCTTTGTTTCCAGTTTGTACAAATCAGAAACAAGTATATGAATAGTATACAAAGCAAAAGCCGCCCCGTCAACAAACGGAGCGGCAAAGATCGGCAAAGACGCAAAAGCTTTACAGTTTCTTCCAAGTTTGTCTTTATTTCGTCAGATCTCCTGCTTTGCCAGCACGTCCGAGGTGGGGGTCTGGAACACCGGGATATTGGCATAGGGGTCAGCCACTTCTTCTGCAGGCAGGCTCTTCATATAGGCATCCATGCTCTCGGCCACCTTCTTGGCCACAGCCACCGCCTCCACCACGGTGCGTGCGCCCATCACGGCGTCGCCGCCGGCAAACACGCCCTCGCGGGTGGTGCTGCCGTCCTCGCTGACGGTGAGCAGACCCTTCTGGTTGGTCTCGATGCCGGTAGTGGTCTTGACGAGGTTGCTCTCAGAGCCCTGACTCACCGAGACGATGACGCCGGTGTGGGGGTAGAAAATCTCACTGCCCTCCACCTGAGTGAACCTGCCATCTTCGCCCTTGACGGTATCGCGGCAGATCAGGCCGTTCTCGCGGATCTCCACCGGTGCTTTGCAGAAGCGGAAGCCCACGCCCTCCAGCTTTGCATAGCTCACCTCGTACTCGGAAGCACTGATGCAGCTCTCGTCGCGGCGGGCATAGCAGGTGACGTGGCGGGCACCGTTACGGATGGCGGTGCGGGCGCAGTCCATGGCAGAGTTGCCCACGCCGATCACGGCAATATCATCGCCCAGACGGAACGCCTTGGAGTTTGCCAGATAATCGATGCCAAAGGCTACATTTCCCAAAGTTTCGCCCTTGATATGCATGGCGTTGGCCTTCCACAGACCGGCACCGATGAACACGCTCTTGTAGCCGTCGCGGAACAGATCATCGATGGTGATGGTCTTGCCGATGGTGGTGTTGGGCCGCACCTTGATGCCCTTCAGCTCCAGATGGCGGTACTGGAAATCGTCCAGCACGCTGTCCGGCAGGCGATAGTTGGGGATGCCGTAGCGCATGACGCCGCCAATCTTATCCCGGGCATCAAAGATGGTCACATCGTAGCCCCAGCGTGCCAGCAGCACCGCAATGGTCAGGCCCGCCGGGCCGGAGCCAACGACTGCCGCCTTCATGCCGTTTTTGGGGGCAGGGCCGGCGGTCATTTTGTTGGCGTAGGTCGTGGAAATGTAGTCTTCAATAATGGAGAAGTGCACCGGGTCGTGGCTGGGCATCCGGTTGCGCACGCAGTGGCCCTCGCACTGGTTCTCGTGGTTGCACACCAACGCACAAACGGTGGTCAGCGGGTTATTCTCAAACAGCATCCTGCCAGCTTCGTCCATCTGGTTTGCCTTGAGCAGCCGAATGACCTCCGGGATGTTGGTGTGGATGGGGCAGCCCTGCTGGCACAGCGGCTTTTTGCAGCCCAGACAGCGGTTGGCTTCGTCCAGAACGTGAAGTGCCATGAAGTTTCCTCCTTATTGCGTGCGGTTTCTGATTCCGTTCTTATTTGTTGTATCCAACATTGCATTGCTTTAATCATACACCACGAAACCGTCCGGGCACAAGTGTTTCTGTATAAATTTTTTCGATTATTTTTGTCAATTCGTCAAAAAGATAATTTTTTGACGATATACTCCCCCCATCGGCCCGGGCACCCGGCGGCACAGTGCGCCAAAATCGCTGGCTGCTGCCTGTGCCGCCGCCATACGGGCGCAGGCATCGTTTTCTTTTTCCAGCTTTGCCAGCGAGTGGCTCAGCGGCAGGGATGCATGCTTCAGCAGCACAAGTGCTCCCCGCCTTGCCCCCAGCAAATGCAGATAGGGCGGCAGGGCAGGCACGGTCTCCGCCGCATAGCCCAGTGCCGCGTCCATGGCAAGGCGGCGCATCCGCGCCCGGGGGTAACGCAGCAGTGGTCAGCGCGTCCAGCAGCTGGGGCAGGCCGGTGCAGCTGCGCACGGCGCTTTTCCAACCGGTGGTCCAACCCCTCGGAAACGCCCCGCACTGCGGCAAAAGGTTCCGGTCGTGCACAGGCCGCCCGCAGCAGAGCCAGCTCACACCGGCCCGCAGCGGCATGATCCGTATACATTCCGTCGATTTCCGCTTTTTTTATACAGCTCCAGTGCTTTTTCCGGCACATAAGGAGTCAGCGCATCCGCGCCCTGCTCTGCCCAGAGGGCGCGCGCGCGCTGGCGCTGGCAAACTGTGTGTGGTCGCTTTCGGCAAGGGCCTGCCCGTGGCCCGCCCCCACGCGGGGCAGCGGCACCGGGGTCATGGGTGCCTCCTGTTCCAGAATGGCCTTGCAGTATTCCACTGCCAGATTGTTGTTGGGCTTATCCAGCAGTGCGGCCAGCGCCGTGCCCGGACAAAGCGCTTCCACCGCCGCCTGCCGCGCCGCCGCAAAGCTGCGGGCACCGGCTGCAAGCTGGCGCTTCAGCTCGGCACGGTAGGCTGCGCTGCACAGCACCCGGGCAGCTTCCATCAGCAGGGCTGCGTCCGGCGTCTCTGCCCCGAACACCAGCGCATCGCACCCGGCGGCGGCAAGGATGCGCACCCCCGCCCGGGCAAAAGCCTCTGCCCCCGCACAGGCACAGGGCGCAGGCAGCGCAAATATCAGATCTGCCCCGCACTGCAGGGCGGCCTGCACCCGCACCGCTTCCGGCAGCAGCGGCAGTGCGCCGCGCTGGGTCAGCCCGCAGCTCATGGCCACCGCCACATGCTGTGCTCCCAGCGCTTTTGCCTGCGCCAACTGCCATGCATGGCCATTGTGAAAGGGGTCGTACTCTGCAATGATACCGGCAAATTTCATAGATAAGCTCCTCTGCAGGGCTGCTGCGCCCTCGGAAAGATTGTTAAATTTATATCGTATATACAGAAAAACTGCAGTGGCTTTTGCGCATTTGTGGGCAGGATGTACGAAAAACCTTGTACACAAGCTTTACCGCTTTGCCCGGGTTGCGGCTTGAAAAGCCGCCCACCCTATTATATAATAAACACAGGAATCTGTAAAATTCTGTCCTCAGGTTTAAAAGAGGGCAGACCAAAAACATACAGGAGGCAACACAGATGAAAGTTCTGGTTATTAACTGCGGCTCTTCTTCCCTGAAGTATCAGCTGATCGATATGGACGGCGAGAAGGTGCTGTGCAAGGGCCTGTGCGAGCGCATTGGCATGGAAAGCAGCATGATCACCCACGAGGCCAACGGCCACAAGGCCACCACGCCCGCCATCTTCCCCACCCACACCGAGGCTTTTGCCGAGGTCGTGAAGAAGATGACCACCGGCGAAGGCAAGTGCATCAACGACGTCAGCGAGATCGATGCCATCGGTCACCGTGTCGTGCACGGCGGCGAGAAGTTCAAGGAGAGCTGCCTGATCACCGACGAGGTCATCGAGACCATCCGCGAGCTGAGCCCTCTGGCTCCCCTGCACAACCCCGCCGGCATTCTGGGCATCGAGGCCGCACGCAAGGTGTTCGGCAACATCCCCATGGTGGCTGTGTTCGATACCGCTTTCCACAGCACCATGCCTCCGAAGGCTTATATGTACGCCATTCCGTATGAGTACTACGAGAAGTACGGCGTGCGCCGCTACGGCTTCCACGGCACCAGCCACAAGTACGTTGCTCACAAGGCTGCCGAGTATCTGGAAGAGCCCATTGAGCGCCTGAAGCTGATCACCTGCCATCTGGGCAACGGTTCCTCCATTGCCGCTGTGGATCAGGGCAAGGTCGTGGACACCTCCATGGGCATGACCCCGCTGGCCGGCCTGATGATGGGCACCCGCTGCGGCGACCTGGACCCCTCTGTGGTCAACTACCTGAAGTACACCCTGAACATCACCGGCCACGAGCTGGACGAGATCCTGAACAAGAAGTCCGGCCTGCTGGGCATCTCCGGTGTTTCCAGCGACAAGCGTGACGTGGAAGAGGCAGCTGCTGCCGGCAACAAGCGCGCACAGCTGGCTTCCGACATGCTGAACTACCAGATCAAGAAGACCGTTGGCGCTTACATCGCTGCAATGGGCGGCGTGGATGCCATCGTCTTCACCGGCGGCATCGGCGAGCACGACGCGATCGCCCGTGCAAAGGTCTGCCACCACATGGATTGGCTGGGCATCCGCATCGATACCGAGAAGAACAAGCACCCCGTGGGCGATGTGTGCGAGATCACTGCCTGGGGCGCAAAGGTGCGCACTCTGGTCATTGCTACCGACGAGGAGCTGATGATCGCCCGCGACACCAAGGAAGTCATTGAGAAGTAACCGTTTTCCAAAGGGCTTTGCAGGGGGCTGCTGCACGGAATGTGCGGCAGCCCCTTTTTCATCTTCCGGCAGTTATTTTACCCAAATCAGCCCTGTCGGATTGTGCTATCTATACAAATAACAAGGCGAATGGTTGTTTTTGGTTGACAAATTTCAAAAAGAACGGTACAATAGAAAAGTCCTCAATTGGAGGACGTCCATTCATTCAAGCCCCTGGTAAGCTTACTGATCAGCGCGATGGTCCCAAAACCAAAGGTATGGTTACAATCCTTCCGTGGGCAAGAACTAACTAAAGAGGAGATACTACTATGTTTGAAGACAAGACTCTGGTCTGCAAGGACTGCGGTAAGGAATTTGTTTGGACTGCTGGTGAGCAGGAGTTCTACGCATCTCGCGGCTTCGAGAATCAGCCCCAGCGCTGCAAGCCCTGCCGTGACGCCCGCAAGAACGGCGGCGCACGCAGCAACAGCGGTGAGCGTCAGATGTTCGATGCTGTCTGCGCAGCTTGCGGCAAGGCTTGCAAGGTCCCCTTCCAGCCCCGTGAGGACCGTCCGGTCTACTGCTCTGACTGCTTCGCTCGCATGAAGCAGAACTAAGCGCTGATTTTTATTTAAATCGGTAACAAAAGGCCCGCTGTCGAAAGGCAGCGGGCCTTTTTGTATTCAGAGCTTCTCCAGTCTGATTACGCAGCCATGACGGAAGGAGTCTTTCACACCAGCGGCGCAATAAACTTGAGCAGGATGCCCGCCAGATGCAGCAGCTTTTTGCCCTGCCAGATACTTTCTCTCGTCTGCTCCACCCTGCGGCACCGGGTGAGCGTATCCTGAAAATCCGCTTCCATGTTGGCAATGCAGTCGGTGCCGCGCATCCAGACCGCGTTTTCAAAGTGATGGTACAGGCTGCGGTAGTCCAGATTGATGGTGCCCGCCACAGCTTCCACGCCGTCGGCGATCACGATCTTCGCATGGGTAAAGCCGGGCTGCCACTCGCTGATCTTCACACCCGAAGAAAGCAGCGCCTTGTAGTGGGTCTTGGCCAGTGCATAAACGAACCACTTATCCGGCTTGCCGGGCAGGATCAGGTGCACATCCACACCGCGCTCTGCCGCAAAGCGCAGGGCCGTTTCCAGCTCGCCGTCTAAAATCAGATACGGCGAGATGATGTGCACATACTTCCGGGCGCGGTTGAGCATATCCATGTACACCATTTCGCCCACCCGCTCACCGTCCAGCGGGCAGTCTCCGTAGGGCACCACAAAGCCCTTGGCGTTTGCTGCCGCCGGGATGGGATCGGACAGGAACTGCTCAAACTCCGGCTGGCACAGGATGCTCCACATCTGCAAAAACAGTGCCGTCATGGAGCGCACGCCTTCGCCTTCCAGCATCAGGGCCGAGTCCTTCCAGCGGCCATACTTTTCTATGTGGTTGATGTACTCATCTGCCAGATTCACGCCGCCGGTAAAGCCCACCTGGCCATCAATGACCAGAATTTTTGCGGTGGTCGCGGTAGTTGTAGTGGGTGGAAACAAAGGGCGTGACCCGGCGAGAACACCTTGCACTGGATGCCCAGCGCTTCCAGCGGCTGGGGTAATCCCGCGGCAGGGTGGAAAACTCGCAGGTGCCGTCATACATCACACGCACATCCACCCCTTGCGCCGCCTTGCGGGCCAGCACTTCCAGAATGCGGCCCCACATCAGGCCTTCATCCACGATGAAATATTCCAGAAAGATGTACTTTTTTGCCGTTTCCAGCTGGCGCAGCATTTCATCGAACATAGCTTCGCCGCCGTTGAAGTAGGTGGCCACCGTATCGGCATAGACCGGGAAGCCGCCTCCCTTGCCCCGCAGATACCGTGCCAGCGGCACCGCTTCGGGTGCCTGCTCCTGCAAAAGCTCCACGGTCTGCTCATTCTGCGGCAGCCGGGCACCGGTCTGTCCCTCCAGATCCAGCAGGCGGTGCTTCAGGGCATTGTGGCCCACATCACTTTTGGTGTACCAGAACAGCGGCACGCCCAGCACCGGCATCAGCGCTGTGACCACCAGCCATGTGATGCGCACGCTGTTGTCCATGTCCTGATTGAGCAGATAGACCATCATTGCCGCTGTTACCAGCAGGGTGCCGCCAAAATAATGCGGCAGCAGCCCGCCGAACCACTGCAGCAGGCTGAACAGCGCGAACGCCTGTAAAAGCAGCAGAACCAGCACCAGACCAAAACGGCTGAAAATAGCGTGTACCACGCCCTTCTGTCCCCGTTTGAGCAGGCGGATGCCGCCATCCTCAAACACCCGGACCTTGTCCTTCATATTTTGCTGAAATTGTTTTTTCTGCATGGCATTTTCCCTTATCTCGCACATTTGCAGCCCTGGGGCTGTAAAAATGTGCCGGTTTGTGTTATGATGTACAGGAACAAGCCCGCCCGGCGCTGTGTCCCGGACAGGCAGCTTTGCACCTATTATAATCCATTCCTGCCCTTTTTTCCACCCAAAGCGGCAGGATGATGCAGGAGGGACCCCTATGAATAATCTGATCATTGGCATTGCAGGCGGCTCCGGCAGCGGCAAGACCACCCTTGCCCTGCGGCTGAAGGAGCGTTTTGGCGAGGATGAAGTGCGCCTGATCTCCCACGACAGCTATTACAAGCGCCACGACGAGCTGCCCTTTGAGGAGCGCTGCAAGCTGAACTACGACCACCCGGATGCTTTTGACAACGCTTTGCTGATCTACCATCTGCAGGAGCTGAAGGCAGGCCGCGCCATCGACTGCCCGGTGTACGACTACTCCAACCACAACCGCAGCGACAAGGTGCAGCACATCGAGCCCGCACCGGTGCTGATCGTGGAAGGCATCCTGCCCTTTGTGGAGCCGGAGCTGTGCGCCCTGTTCGACTATAAGATCTATGTGGACACCGACGCCGACGAGCGCATCCTGCGCCGTCTGGTACGGGATGTGAAGGAGCGCGGCCGCAGTCTGGACAGCGTCATCAATCAGTACCTGACCACCGTCAAGCCCATGCACGAGGCTTTTGTGGAACCCAGCAAGCGCAACGCAGACATCATTGTACCCAACGGCGGCGAGAACACCGCTGCGGTGGAGATGCTGGCCCATCACATCCGCAACCTGATCGAGAAGGCCAATATGATGTAACGTTTTTACGATTTAAATGCCCTCCGCATTCGCTCTGGGCATGTTCAGCGGAAATCTTATTTTTAATTTCATCATGCACGCAAAAGGAGCCACCGCACAGTTTGTGCAATGGCTCCTTTTCTTTTTGTTTTAGTGGATAGAGGTGCGCACCAGTGCGCGCTTGAGACGCGCCTGAGCCAGCTCGTAGTCCCGCTTGTCGAGGTTCTTCTGCGCAAGGATCTCCTCCGCGCGCTTCTTGGAAGCCTCGGCGCGGGCCTGATCGATCTCCTCGGCCCACTCCCATGTGGTGGCGACCAGACGCACTTCGCCATCCAGCACGCTCAGCAGCCCGCCCATGCAGGCGGCGCGGCGGCGCTGGCCCTCGGCATCCACGATATGGGCTTCGCCCATGCCCAGCGCGGTGCAGTAATCCCCGTGTTTGGCAAGGATGGCCAGATCGCCGTCAATGGCGCGGCAGACGATGCGCTCGGCCTGCCCGTCAAAGGCGCAGCCGTCCGGCGTGACCACCGTCAGATGAAAGGTCGTCATGGTTTACCCTTTCTTCGCCTTTTGCGAACACGTCATCGATGGTGCCCGCGAACAGGAATGCGCTCTCGGGCAGCTCGTCGCACTCGCCGTTCAGGATCATCTTGAAGCCGCGCAGGGTCTCCTTGAGCGGCACATACTGGCCGGGCATACCGGTGAACTGCTCTGCCACGTGGAAGCTCTGGCTCAGGAAGCGCTGCACCTTGCGGGCGCGGCTGACCGTGCGCTTGTCTTCCTCGCTCAGCTCGTCCATGCCCATGATGGCAATGATGTCCTGCAGCTCCTTGTAGCGCTGCAGCACCTTCTGGACGGCGCGGGCGATCTCGTAGTGCTCCTGACCCACGACCTCCGGGCTGAGGATGCGGCTGGTGGAATCCAGCGGGTCCACAGCGGGGTAGATGCCCTGCGAAGCAATGTCACGGCTCAGGACCGTGGTGGCATCCAGATGGGTAAAGGTGGTGGCAGGGGCCGGGTCGGTCAGGTCATCGGCGGGCACGTAGACGGCCTGCACCGAGGTGATAGAACCCTTGCGGGTGGAGGTGATGCGCTCCTGCAGAGCACCCATCTCGGTGGCCAGCGTGGGCTGGTAGCCGACGGCGGAAGGCATACGGGCCCAGCAGTGCGGACACCTCAGAACCAGCCTGGGTGAAGCGGAAGATGTTATCAATGAAGAGCAGCACATCCTGATTCTTCACATCGCGGAAATACTCCGCCATGGTCAGGCCGGACAGTGCCACGCGCATACGGGCTCCTGGGGGTTCGTTCATCTGGCCGTAGACCAGCGCAGTCTTGTTGATAACGCCGCTCTCGGTCATTTCACCATACAGGTCGTTGCCCTCACGGGTGCGCTCGCCAACGCCGGTGAACACCGAGTAGCCGTTGTGCTCGGTGGCGATGTTATAGATCAGCTCCTGGATCAGGACCGTCTTGCCGACGCCTGCACCGCCGAACAGACCGATCTTGCCACCCTTTGCGTAGGGGCAGATCAGGTCCACGACCTTGATGCCGGTCTCGAGGATCTCGGTGGTGGACTGCTGCTCCTCGTAGCTGGGAGCAGGGCGGTGGATGGGCCAGTAGGCCTCCGGGGCCGGGGCGGGCTTGTTGTCCACGGGCTCACCCAGCAGGTTGAACACGCGGCCCAGGCACTGGTCGCCGACGGGGACCTTGATGGACTCGCCGGTGTCCACGGCCTCGGTGCCGCGCACCAGGCCGTCGGTGCTGCTCATGGCGATGCAGCGGGCGACGTTGTCACCGGTCAGCTGCGCCACCTCGACCACCAGCTTCTGGCCGTGGTTGTCGATCTCGATGGCGTTGAGCAGCTCCGGCAGCTGGCCATCCTCAAACTGGATGTCCAGCACCGGGCCGATGACCTGGAGCACCTTGCCGATATGTTTTTGCGGACATAGGCTACAACTCCTTTTTCGATAGGTTTTAAATCTCCGCGCCGGCCACGATCTCGGTGATCTCCTGCGTGATGGCAGCCTGACGGGCACGGTTATAATACAGGTTCAAATGGTCGATCATCTCACCGGCGTTCTTGGTGGCGGCATCCATGGCAGTGCGGCGGGCTGCCAACTCACTGGCTACGCTCTCGCACACGGCACCGTAGACGATGCCTGCCACATACTCCGGGATGATCGCGCTGAATACTTCCTCGCTGCTGGGCTTGTACAGGATCTGGCTGCGGCGGGCATCCGCCTTCTGCTGCTCGGTAGGTTCGATGGACAGCGGCAGCACCTCCATGGTGGCTGCGGTCTGGGTCATCATGGAATCGAACCGGGTGTAGCAGATCTTTACCGCATCGTACTCGCCCTTGAGATATCCTTCCGTGATCTGGCGGGACAGCTGGAAGCACTCGCCCACCGAGACATCTGCCGCCAGCAGCACCTCCTGCGTGAACAGGGGCACCTCGTGGGTGGACCGAAAATACTCATGCCGAGCGCTTGCCGATGGGCAGCACCAGCACCTCGCCCTCTTCGGCCCCGGCCTGCTTGAGCACGTTGGAATTGTATCCACCGGCAAGGCCGCGGTCGCCTGCAATCACGATGAGCAGGGTGCGCTTCACTTCGTCACGGCGCAGGTAGGGGTTGCGGGCGCGGGGGTCGGCCGCGGCGATTTTGGTCAAAGTCTCATGCAGCGTTTCAAAGTAAGGGCGGCTGTGCTCCACCCGTTCCTTGGCGCGGCGCATTTTGGAGGAAGCCACCAGTTCCATTGCCTTGGTGATCTGCATGGTGCTCTCTACGCTTTTGATGCGCAGCTTGATGTCCTTCATGGAACCAGCCATGCGTTACGCCTCCTTCCTTAGTGCGCCTTGACGAAGCTGTCGGTATAGGCTGTGAGCACGCTCTTAAGCTGCTCCTCAGTGTCCTTATCCAGATTGCCGGTGGTGCGGATGGTCTCCATGACGGCGGCACCCGCAGCATTGTTGTCCAGATATTCGTACAGGCCCTTCTCATACTCGGCCACGTCCGGCACCTTGACCTTCACGAGGTGATCGTGAATGGTCGCATACAGGATGGCCACCTGCTTTTCCACAGGCACGGGAGCGGAGCGGTTCTGCTTGAGCACTTCCACGATGCGCTCGCCCTGTGCAAGGCGGGCCTTGGTGTCGGCGTCCAGATCAGAGCCAAACTGTGCAAAGCTCTGCAGCTCGCGGTACTGGGAGTAGATCAGCTTCAGGGTGCCGGCGACCTTCTTCATGGCCTTGATCTGGGCATTGCCGCCCACGCGGGACACCGAGATGCCGGGGTTGACTGCCGGCATGACACCGGAGTGGAACAGCTCCGTCTCCAGGAAGATCTGACCATCGGTGATGGAAATGACATTCGTGGGGATGTAGGCGGAAACATCGCCCGCCTGCGTCTCGATAATGGGCAGAGCCGTCAGGCTGCCGCCGCCCAGCTCATTGGAGAGCTTGGCCGCGCGTTCCAGCAGACGGGAGTGCAGATAGAACACGTCGCCGGGGTAAGCCTCACGTCCCGGGGGACGGCGGATCAGCAGCGACAGTGCACGGTAGGCCACGGCGTGCTTGGACAGATCGTCGTAGATGATGAGGACGTGCTTGCCCTGATGCATGAAATATTCGCCCATGGCACAGCCGGAGTAGGGTGCGATATACTGCAGGGGCGAAAGCTCGGATGCCGTTGCGGACACCACGATGGTGTAGCCCATAGCACCGGCCTCGGTCAGGCTCTGCACAAGGTTTGCCACGGTAGAGCGCTTCTGACCGATGGCAACGTAAATGCAGATGACGTCCTTGCCCTTCTGGTTGATGATGGTATCGGAGGCGATGGTGGTCTTGCCGGTCTGGCGGTCGCCGATGATCAGCTCGCGCTGGCCGCGGCCAATGGGGATCATGGAGTCGATGGCCTTGATGCCGGTCTGCAGCGGCTCCTTGACCGGCTGACGGTCGATGATGCCGGGAGCACGGCTTTCAATGGCGCGGAACTCGGTGGTCTCGATGGGGCCTGCGCCGTCGATGGGCTGGCCCAGCGCGTTGACCACGCGGCCGATCATGGCTTCGCCCACCGGCACGGACACCACCTTGCCGGTGCGCTTGACAGTGCTGCCTTCCTTGATACCGACGTCGGAGCCCAGCAGAACGATGGAGACGGTGTTCTCCTCCAGATTCTGGGCCATGCCGTATTCGCCGTTATCAAACTGAAGCAGCTCACCTGCCATGCACTTTTCCAGACCACTGGCGCGGGCGATGCCGTCGCCCACCATAATGACCGTGCCGGTCTCGCTCTGCTCAATGGCATTTTCGTAATGCTTGATCTGCGCACGGATGATCTTGGAGATCTCTTCAGGTTTCAGTTGCATCTTTGTTTGTTCACCACTCAATTCTTAAAAATCTTTCGGGTGGAAATTCGATCACAGTGTCACGGAAGCAATATCCCTGCGCAGGGCGGACAGACGGTTCTGCACCGTGCCGTCCAGCTCGGTGCCTTCGATATCCAGCCGGATGCCGCCCAGCACTGCCGGATCGACCTTTGTTTTCAGGTCGATGGTCTTGCCGGTGAGCTTTTCCAGCTTTTCGTGCAGGCTCTTTGCCTGCTGCTCCGTCATTGCCACTGCAGTGGTCGCCGTTGCTTCCAGAATGCCGTGTGCCTGATTGTAGCGCACACGGTAAGCCCGTGCGCAGCCGGACAGCTCCCGCAGGGTGCCCTTCTCGCACAGGATCTTCAAAAAGTTCAGCACATAGAGGTGGACCTGATCCCGCAGTGCTTCATCCAGCAGGCCGCAGCGCTCTCTTTTCGGGATGCTGGGGGTGCTGAGCAGATGCAGGTAGTCCGGGTTTGCCTTAAAAAGCGCCACGGCTTCGTCCAGCTCGCCCAGAATGCGGGCCTCCAGCCCTTCCTCCGCCGCCAGATCGTACAGGCTTCCGCCGTACATCCTTGCAGTCTCGGTCATGATGCTTCACCCACATTTTTGATAAATTCGTCGATCAGATCCTTGTGGTCCTTCTCGCTGATCTCACGCTCCACCACCTTGGAGGCGATCTCCATGGCGATGCCGCCGATCTCGTCCTTGACCTCATTCACGGCCTTCTTGCGCTCCTGCGCAATGTCGGCTTCGGCCTTCTGCTTGAGGGCAGCAGCCTGCGCGCGGGCCTCGCCCACGATCTCTTCGCCGCGGGCGGTGGCCGTCTTCTGCGCATTGGCAACGATCTCGTTGGCCTCGGTGCGGGCATTCTGCAGGTTCTGCTCGTACTCTGCCTTCATGGCTTCGGCTTCGGTGCGCAGCTTGGTGGCATCGGCGATCTGGCTGTCTGCCTTCGCCTTGCGCTCTGCGATCACGTTTTTGACCGGATTCAGCAGGAACTTTTTGAAGATGAACAGCTGGATCATCAGGTTGCAGATCTGGGCCAGAAAGGTCCAGCCGTCCAGCGTGATCAACGCCTGGTACAGTTCCATAAGCGTCTCCTTTCGTTATTTTGTAAAAGGTTCCGCTTATGCCAGGAACTTCATGAACATACCGGGTGCCAGGAAGATCAGCAGCAGGCCGGTGACGAAGCCGTAAATACCGGTGGTCTCGGAAAGTGCAACGCCCAGGATCAGGGTGCTGGTAACGTCGCTCTTGCACTCGGGCTGACGGCCCACAGCTTCACAGGCAGCAGCTGCTGCGTTGCCTTCGCCGATACCGGGGCCGATACCTGCGATCAGTGCGCAGCCTGCGCCGATGCCGCAGCCTGCCAGAGCGATACCACGAGCGAGGTACTGAAAGTCAGTCATAAGATTTGTCCTCCAAAAAAAGTTTTTTGTTTTGGGAGATGCCGTTGTGAGGGCTTAGTCCTCACCGGCAGCACGTTTGATGAAAATTGCGGTCAGGGTACAGAAGATGAACGCCTGAATGCAGCCGCCGAACCAGTCGAAATACAGGCCCGTAAAGGCCGGGATGCCGATCTGGAACAGCTGGATCTGGCTCAAGGCACCCGGCAGCCAGCCGAAAATGACGTGGCTCAGGCTTGCCAGCGCCCAGTACAGCAGTGTGGAAATGACCGTACCGGACAAGATGTTGCCAAAGTGACGGAACGCCATACTGACGGGGGTGGAAACCTCCGACAGCACATTGATGGGTGCCATGATGAAGATGGGGTCCAAAAGACCTTTCAGGTAGGAAAGGATGCCGTTGGTCTTGATCTTGTAGTACATGATCAGCACGAACACCACAATGGCCCACGCCGCCTCGGTGTTCAGGTCGGCTGTGGGGCTCCACAGGCCGATGACACTGATGAGGTTGCAGCCGATGCTCAGAGCGAAGATCGCGCCGATGAGCGGGATATACTGATCAAAGTGATAGCCCATGTTGTCGTGCACGAACTGGTCCAGCCGTTCTACGATGAACTCGGCGGCGGCCTGCCGCTTTGAGACATTTTCCAGCTTGAGGTTGCTGCCCAGCCAGATGGCAAGACCCGAAAGCAGCGCCATGACGATCCAGGTACTGACTAAGGTCTGGGAGATCTTGAAATCACCCAGCAGGGGGATGTCCGTATGGATGGTATACAGGATCTTTGCGCCGTTCAGTTCCATTTGTTACGTTTCACCCCCTTCGTCACGGGGTTCAGCTTCCGGCTCCGGTGCGGGTTCGGGGTCGTCCTCCACAGAGACGTCCACCGAAGGCCCGGCCGGTGCAAGAGGCTTGTACTTGCCGGTTATTTGCAGGTAGTAGATCGTAACGCGCGGGAAAAGCAGGGGCAGAACACCGGCAAACGGCTGGAACACCGGTGCCCCAGATGGCAACGATGATCCACACCGCCTGCAAAAGCATCCGGACATTGTAGGAAGCCTGCAATGTCGCTTTGCGCCGTTTCTCATCCTGCTCGTCGATGACCTTCTGGCACACGAGGCAGATGCCCGCAAAGTTGCCGATGGCCACGGCCGCGCCGATGAGACTGCCCAGAACAACAGTGTAATCAAATTTCACCCAGCCAACCAGGTGCAGAGCTGCAAAGATCACCCACATGACGGCGGTACAGATGGCCGTGCCGCAGGCGATGCGGGTCAGCTCCTTTTTGGATTCCGGCTGCAGTTTCATAAAGGGAAACCTCCTGTTAAGTTTACTGATGCGAGTTGAACCCCACCCGCTTTGGTTTTTCCTTTTTGGTGCGGTCCATGTGTTCCTTGGCAAAATACCAGAAGTTCTGTGCCCCGGCAGCAAGCCCCAGCAGGATGGCCGGCAGGAACACCCATTCCGGCCAGCTCCAGTTGTTCACCGCCCACCATGCACCGCCCAGACACATGACCAGCGGCAGCAGCATATTCAGGCCCAGCTGGGTCAGCCAGACAAGATCCTCCAGTGCCTTATACCAGCCCTTCAACCTGCGTTTCCTCCCTGTGTGATGTGCCTTTGCAAAAGCCAGATTCTGGATTCTTTGCCAAGGATTTGCAATCAGCAAAAAAATCTTATAACGATAGTATAATTCAAACCGGCCGTTTTTTCAATCAATTTTCCACTGTTTTCTAGTAAAATTTCATAGTTTGTTTACACTAATGCCGTAACTGTACGCCCTGTATGGAGTTTGTGCGTCTGCGGGCGCATCAATACCAAAAGTTTGATGGATCTGTTGTGCAGAATGCAAAAAGCCGCCCGGCTCTTTGGGAACCGGGCGGCAGCCGTTATGCAGTTTTCAGGACATTACCAGAGGTTTGCGGTCTCGTTGTACAGGCCCTCATAGCTCTTGGCGGAGACATCCCAGCTGAAATCGCACTCCATGCAGTGATGCACGAGGTTCTTCCAGTTCTCCTTGTCATAGTAAGCATTCTGTGCGTTGCAGCAGGCCACATACAGCTCATGGGCATTATAGCCCGCAAAGGTGAAGCCGTTGCCCTCACCCATGGTGCTGTCGTGGATGGAGTCGCGCAGACCGCCGGTCTCGCGGACGATGGGAGGCGTGCCGTAGCGGCAGGCCACCATCTGTGCCAGACCGCAGGGCTCGCTCTTGGAAGGCATGATAAAGGCATCTGCGCCTGCGTAGATCTCCTGCGACAGGGCCGGCTCGAAGCCGATGTAGGTGCCAACGCGGCCCGGATGGCGTGCGCACAGGTCGGAGAAGAAGTTCTCATACTGGCTCTCGCCGCTGCCCAGAACGACCAGCTCGATGCCGCGGTCCACCAGACCATCGGCGATGCTCTGCACCAGATCAAAGCCCTTCATGCCGACCATGCGGCTGACCATGGCAAAGACGGGGCTGCCATCCTTGTGCAGGCCGAACTTATCCTGCAGGGCTTCCTTGCACTTTGCCTTGCCCTCTTCAAAGTTGGTGATGTCGTAGTTGAAGGGGATGTTCTTATCCGTAGCGGGATCGTTGGAATCGGTATCGATGCCGTTCAGGATGCCGCACAGCTTGTACTGCTTCTCGCGCAGCAGGGCGTCCAGACCATAGCTGAACCACGGGTCGAGGATCTCCATGGCATAGGTGGGGCTGACAGTGGTGATCTTATCGGCAGTCTCGAAAGCACCCTTCATGAAGTTTGCGCAGCCGTCGTACTCTACGATGTGCTGGTCGCGGCGGCCGATGCCGCAGGTGTCCTCCAGAATGTCGGTGCCGTACTTGCCCTGATAAGCGATGTTGTGGATGGTGAAGATGGTCTTGATGCGGTTGAACTTATCCAGATGGCGATAGTACAGGTTCAGGTACACCGGCACCAGAGCGGTCTGCCAGTCGTTGCAGTTGATGATATCGGGGGTGAAATCGATGTAGAACAGGGTCTCTAAAACGGCGCGGGAGAAGAAGGCGAAACGCTCGCCGTCATCGTAGAAGCCGTACAGGCCGCGGCGCTTGAAGTAATACTCGTTGTCCAGGAAGTAGTAGGTCACGCCGTTCCGCTCGGTCTTGAACAGGCCGCAATACTGGCTGCGCCAGCCCACGGGGACGGAATAATTGGTCACGTACTCCAGCGTATCACGAAACTTCAGGTCGCCGTACAGGGGCATAATGACGCGGGCATCCACGCCGTCCTTGACCAGAGCCTTGGGCAGGGCGCCCGCAACGTCGGCCAGGCCACCGGATTTTGCAAAGGGTGCAGCTTCCGAAGCAGCATACAGGATTCTCATAGGATCGCTCCTTTCATATAGTGGGATATTTTCGTTCTCCCCCACCGCCCTTGCAGGCAGCACGAACCATTTTTACAAAAGAGCAGGCGGGGGCACACAGGTGCCCCCGCCCCTCTCAAGAGGGGCTACCGGGGAGGAAGCCGCCCCTATGGATAACTCAGTAAAATCAGACGGTGTGCTTCTTCTGCACGTACACCGGGAAGCTCTCGGTGCCGGACAGCTTCTTGCCGGCGGTGATCTTCACGTTCTTATCGGTAACAACGCAGTCCAGCTCGGCATTGGCTTCCACAACGGTGTCCTGCATGAGCACGCAGTTCTTGACGACGGCACCCTTCTTGACCTTGACGCCGCGGAACAGCACACAGTTCTCCACCGTGCCTTCGATCACGCAGCCGTCGGCCAGAATGGAGTCGGTCACCTTGCAGCCCGGCACATAGCGGGTGGGGTTGTCGTCGCGGATCTTGGTGTAGACCGGGCTCTTCTTGGGGAACAGCTTTTCCAGATTCTCGTCATCGGTCAGCTTGAGGTTCTCGTCGAAGTAGCTCTTCATGTCACAGACATGTGCCACATAGCCGGTGTACTCCAGAGCGTGGATGTTCAGGATGTTGACATTGTGGGCCAGAATATCGCGCTCGAAGTAGATCAGGCCGCGGGAGGTCGCATCCCGGACCAGCTTGAGCAGGGTCTCGCGCTCCAGAACATAGATGTTCAGGTCAAGGTTCTGCACGCCGGGGCGGTAATCGTTGAACAGCAGCTCGGTCACACGGCCGTCGGCATCAACGGTCAGGGTGTAGTTGTCATTCTTGCGGCCCTCGGGGATCTCGGTCTTCTGGTAAGCGACGGTCACATCGGCACCGCTTGCCTGATGGGCGGCCAGCAGGGCGTTGAAGTCGTAGTTCAGGGCAACATTGGCGTCGCTCATAACCACGTACTTTTCCTTCTGGTTCTCCAGGAAGTTCATGATAGAGCCCAGAGCTTCCACACGGCCGGAATAGATGCGCACGCCCTTCTCAGCGAAAGGCGGCACGATGTTCAGGCCGCCGTGACGGCGGGCCATATCCCACTCACGGCCGGTGCCCAGATGATCCATCAGGGAGTGGTAGTTCTTGCGCACCACGATGGAGACATTGGAGATACCGCAGTTTGCCATGCTGGACAGAACAAAGTCCACCATACGGTAGCGGCCCGCGAAGGGGATCGAAGCCATTGCGCGCTCGGTCACCAGCTCGGGGACGGTATTATCATAACTGTTGGGGAAAATAATACCCAACGCATTGGTGTTCTGGCTCAGCATACTTCCATACCCTCCTTGACGGATTCAAAGACTTTGGCACCTTCCTTGACGGTTGCGCCTGCGCCGACGGTCAGGCCGTGCCCACATGGGCAATGGGGCCATCGCCGCCCACTCGTGCACCTGCACCGACCACAACATCCTCCGCCAGGATGCAGCGCTTGACAACAGCACCAGCCTTGACCACAACGCCGTCCATCAGGACTGCGTCCTCAACGGTAGCGCCCTCTTCCACAACAACGCCTGCGCTCAGCACAGAGTGATGCACATTGCCGTAGATCTTGCAGCCCTCCGTGACGAGAGAATCCTGCACCACAGCGCGGGGGCCGATCTTCTGCGGAGGCAGGACCGGGTTGCGGCTGTAGATCTTCCACTTCTCGTCGAAGATATCGATGCCGGAGTTTTCGGGATCCAGCACTTCCATGTTGGCTCCCCACAGGCTGTCGATGGTGCCCACGTCACGCCAGTAGCCGGCAAAGCGGTAGGCGTACATCTTGCGGCCGTCGCGCAGCAGGGCGGGGATGATGTTCATGCCAAAATCGTTCTTGGAGTTGGGGTCTGCCTCGTCCTCTTCCAGATACTTCTTCAGCACATCCCAGTTGAAGATGTAGATGCCCATGGAAGCCAGATTGGACTTCGGCACAGGGGGCTTCTCCTGGAACTCGGTGATGCGGTCGTTCTCGTCAGCCACCATCAGGCCGAAGCGGGAGGCTTCCTTCCAGTCCACTTCCATAACAGCCACAGAGAACTCTGCGCCCTTTTCCTTGTGGAAGCGCAGGAAGTCGGCATAGTCCTGCTTGCAGATCTGGTCGCCGGACAGGATGATCACATACTCGGGATCGTAGCTGTCGATGAAGCCGATGTTCTGGTAGATGGCGTTTGCAGTGCCCTTGTACCAGTCGGTGCCCTTTGCCTGCTCGTAGGGCGGCAGGGTGTGCACGCCGCCGTGCAGACGATCCAGATCCCAGGGCTGGCCGTTGCCGATGTACTCGTTCAGCTTCTGGGGCTGATACTGGGTCGCGATGCCAACGGTGTCGATGTTGGAGTTCACGCAGTTGGACAGCGGGAAGTCCACGATGCGGTACTTGCCGCCGAAGGACACTGCGGGTTTTGCCGTTTTCTGTGTCAGCGCGTACAAGCGCGAGCCACGTCCACCGGCAAGGATCATTGCCACAATTTCTTTTGCCATAGCTTTATTCTCCCCTTTAACATTAACATTTCCGTTGTTCGGAAATGAGCGTCAACATGTGCGGTATGGGTCGGCCGAAGAGCCGGGTCATTCCTTGGGCTCCTTCGGTTTGCGGGTGCGTTTTGCGGGTGCTTTTTCCGCCTTGGGTTCTGCCTCTGCCTTGGGCTTGCGGGCGGTCTTTTTTCACCGGCTTTTTCCTCTGCAGCGGCAGCTTTTGCCTTGGGCTTGCGGCCCGGCTTCTTTACCACTTTTGCTGCAGCTTTCTCCGCAGCGGTCTTTGCCTTTTTGGCTGCGGTCTTTTTTCCCGCCTTATCGATCTTGTCCGCTGCGGCCTTGCGGGTGCGCTTGGTGGGCACTTCAAAATACAGGGTGCTCATGGGCGGCAGGGTGATGGTGATGCTCTGCTCAAAGCCGTGCATCGGCTTTTTGTGGGTGCGCACGGCCTTGTTGTGGACTGCGCCGGAACCGCCGAACTCTGCATCGTCGCTGTTCAGGATTTCCTTGTAGGAGCCTGCCACCGGTGCGCCCAGCGTGTAGCCCTCGCGCAGGACGGGGTTGAAGTTGCACACCACAAGGATCTGCTTGCCGGAAGTGTCCTTGCGCAGGAAAGCGATGACGCTCTGCTGCGAGTCATCCGGCACGATCCACTGGAAGCCCTCCCAGCTGTAATCCACCTGCCAGAAGGCGGGATGCTCCTTGTAGAAGGCGTTCAGGGTCTTGACGTAGGTCTGCAGCTCGGTGTGCTTATCGTAGCCCAGCAGCATCCAGTCCAGCGGCTTTGTCTCGTTCCACTCGGCGAACTGGCCGAACTCCTGACCCATGAACAGCAGCTTCTTGCCCGGGTGGGCCATCATGTAGCCAAAGAAGGTGCGCAGGTTTGCAAACTTGGCGTCGTACTCGCCGGGCATCTTGTTGATCAGGCTGCCCTTGCCGTGCACCACCTCATCGTGGCTGATGGGCAGCACAAAGTTCTCGCTGAAGGCGTAGAAGAAGCTGAACGTGACCTTGTTGCTGGTTGCCGGAACTGGAACGAGCGGTCGGTCTTCATGTAGCTGAGCATATCGTTCATCCAGCCCATGTTCCACTTGAAGTTGAAGCCAAGGCCGCCGTCCGAAGCAGGCTTTGTGACCATGGGCCATGCAGTGGACTCTTCCGCGATCATGTACTTGTGGGGGTGACGGCCCAGCACGGTGTCGTTCAGCTTGCGCAGGAAAGCAACAGCCTCCAGATTTTCCTTGCCGCCGTCCTTGTTCGGCTCCCACTCGCCCTGCTTGCGGTTATAGTCCAGATACAGCATGGATGCCACCGCGTCCACGCGCAGACCGTCGATATGGTACTGCTCCAGCCAATACAGTGCGCTGGAGATCAGGAAGCTCTGCACCTCGCTGCGGCCGAAGTCGAACACCATGGTGCCCCACTCCTTATGTTCGCCGCGCTTCGGATTCGGGTCCTCGTAGCAGGCTTCGCCATCAAAGTTGTACAGGCCGAACTGATCCTTCGGGAAGTGAGCAGGCACCCAGTCCATGATCACACCGATGCCGGCGGCATGGAGCTTATCCACAAAGGCCATCAGGTCCTTGGGGGATGCCGTAGCGGCTGGTGGGCGCAAAATAGCCGGTGACCTGATAGCCCCAGGCTGCCGTCAAACGGATATTCCATGACCGGCAGCAGTTCCACATGGGTATAGCCCATCTCTGTGATATACGGGATCAGCTCGTCTGCCAGCTCGGAATAATTGTAGGGCTTGCCGCCCTCCTTCATCTTCCAGCTGCCGGCGTGCATCTCGTAAATATTCATCGGGCTGTTGATCACATCAGCCTTTTTCTGTGCTGCCTGCCATGCATCATCGTGCCACGCAAAACCACTGATATCGTAGACCTTGCTGCCGTTGGACGGGCGGGTCTCGGCGTGGAACGCATAGGGATCAGCCTTATAGACCAGATCACCTGCGCGGGTGGTCACGCAGTATTTATAAACATCATATTCCTTCATGCCCGGGATGAACAATTCCCATACGGAATCGCCATCCACCTTGCGCATCGGGTGGCTGCCCGGCTTCCAGCTGTTAAAGTCGCCCACCACGCTGATGGCTACAGCATGGGGTGCCCACACGCGGAACACCACACCTGCTTCACCGGCACGCGTTTCCATGTGTGCGCCAAAGTAGCGGTATGCTTCACAGTTATTGCCCTGTTTGAACAGATACACCGGCAGGTCCGATGCATTGCTCTGGATCTTCTCCTCGGTCGGTTTCATAGACTGCTCCTCCCCGTACAGATGCACAAAGCGCACCTGTAGCTTTTTACCCTTTTATATTAAAGAATTTCGGTCTGTTTTTCAAGAGTTTCGCCGCAATTTTACTGTAAAATTTACCATAATCTTTTCATTGATATTTTTTCTCTTATATACATACCCGCTAAAATTTTTACAAATTTTATGGTGAATCCTGCCAATCTGACAATAAAAAAGAGCCTCTGCGCACCCTCCCAAAGGGAAGGTGTACAGAAGCTCTCTGTTTCTGTTGAAAATTTTCAGTTCCGGTTTCCCCGGTTCTTTTCAGCCTGCTCAGTCCACCACGTAGACGTTCACCTGAATGGCTCCATTGATCACGCTCTCGGCGTAGGTCTCGTAGAACAGGTCCACAAGGATCTGGCCCTTCTGCACGGCAATGCCGGTATCGGTAGCCACCGCATAGCCGTACACGAACTTGCCGTCGGTGGAGGTGATATACAGCTTGGTGCCGTAGGGGATCACATCCGGGTCCACAGCCACAGTGCCGTAGCCCAGACCCAGACCGGAAGAACCCTTGCCGGTCTTGGAATAGTAGCCGGTGGCCTTGCCGGTGAGCACCTTGCTGTAAGAGGCGGGTGCATTGGTGGTGCCGTCCGGGCCGGTCAGCGGGGAGACCGGCGCGCCTGCGCCATAGGTCTTTACGATGTGGTTGGTCGGCTCCACAGTGGTGGTGGAATCCACCACGATGCTGTTTTCCAGCTCGCCGTCCACATAGCGGTCGCGGGTGGTGATCGTCTGCTGGCCTTCCGCACCATGGCGCACCGTGGTGGCGCGGCCGGTGTTGCGGAAATACAGGCTGGTGTAGACGTACTCGGTATCGTAGGGGATGGCCTGCGTCTCCACACGGTCGGTGTAGTCCACGCGGTGCACCGTGATGGTGGAACCTGCGCTCACCAGCTGGTCCAGAGCAGGCTCGGTGTAGTCGTCACCCTCCAGGGTGATACCGGCACGCTTCAGGGCATCCGCCACGGTGCCGAACACCATTTTGACGGGGTACTCCTGACCGTCGGCAGTGATGCTGACGGAGAATGCGCGCTCAATGTTCAGGGCGGCAAGGTTGCCGCTGTAGGCCGTGTAATAGACCTGATCGCCCTCTTCGGACTGGATGCCGGAAAGGTTCATAACCTGTGCAGGGTCGGTCTCGGAGGTGAGGATCACCTGCCGGGCACCATTGGAGTCTGTGACGTAGGTCAGCCGCAGATTCGCAGCGGTCACACTGAGTGTAGCCACAAGGCACACAGGGGGATA
>ENA-OPYU01000120-OPYU01000120.1-human-gut-metagenome-genome-assembly--contig:-NODE-120-length-29991-cov-3.472174_pt1 | contig 29991 bp, 46 predicted proteins | sample MGYA00242637_ERZ504482 | MGnify/ENA primary metagenome ERZ504482 (study PRJEB26092, sample SAMD00036237) | human gut metagenome | host: Homo sapiens | study: EMG produced TPA metagenomics assembly of... | reverse complement strand
CTTCTCCGCGATTGACAGTTGCCCGGCAAAGAGAGTAATTCGGATCGTGCTTGTTCAACCAGTAAAAACTCATCCAAAACGGATGCATTCGGCACTTCCAGCGACGGAATACTGCGGAACAGATCCCACAGACATTCGAAATGATTTTCCATCTCACGTCCTCCGCGCATCACGTAACCTCTGGTCGATCGAAGATACCGTCACATGCGCCTCCTGCAATATCCATTGCTTCCAGGATATGGATATGATCTCCCGGCATCTGTCCGTCTCTTACCAGGAAGCAGGCAGCTGCAAGAGAGGCGAGCCCGCTTCCTACGATATAAGCACTCTTCTCTTCCACCCCCTCCGGTTTTTCCGGTCTGGCAAATGCTTCATAATTTCCATTTGAATAATAGATCCCCATTTTTTACTTTTTTCACCGTTTTCCGCGTCTGTGTTCCGGTAATCCTGATACCGGGCATCCATCTGTGCCTTCATTTTGCTTTTCTGAGACTTTTTTCTTCATATATGTGGCAGCTCCTGCACCTGCAGCGATCGCAGCAATTCCAATCCCAACGTGATTTTTTTGCCATAGTAATGACCACCTTTCCAGAAATGTCGTCCGATTCAGATCGGATATCTTTGTTTCTGCCCATATACTATGATTTTTATTCATGAAATTCAATTTACAAATCAGGACGTTTGATAAAATTTTTATCACGGATCGGTTTTTGATAAAAAATTCTGGACGGAATTCGTAATACTGCCATGTAGCGTCAGCGCCATATTGTCTACAATTTCACTGTAGTCCTCCTTCATGCCCTGTTTGATCCAGTCCAGCATGATTCCCACAAAACTATATTTGTAAAAAATTTGCGATAAATTCTTTCTGTTCCTCCCGAATCTGCATTCCGGCTGTTTTCTCTTCCACAACTGCTTTCAGCAGATCATAGGTCAGATGAAACAGATAATTTTCAATCTGTTCCCTGCTGACAGAATGGTATGCATTGAGAATAAACGGCTTGTTTTCCAAAACTGCTTCAAAAATCTGCAGGATGCCTTCCTGCCATGTATCATAGGTCTTTTTCCCCTGCAGCGCTCTTTTTGCATCCTCCAGACAGGACCATTCAACCAGATCGTAAATATCTTTAAAAGTGATAATAAAAAGCCATCCTGCTGATTCCGCAATCCGATGTAATATCAGAAATCGTAATCTTGTCCAGAGGTTTTTGAAGCATTACTTTCTTTAAAGATGCTTCCAGGGCCTGTTTCGTTGTGTTGGACATGAAATCCCTCCTTATCATGCGTTCCTTCCAATAGCATACAGGATAAACATGAACTTTACGTGAATTTTTTTCAATTATTTTCCCGAAAACTCTGTACAGTCAGATTCCGGTATGCTATACTCTACCTCGCATTTATCAAATCAGAGGTGCATTTTGCCCTCTGGACTGGTTCGTGAACTTCCCAGTATAAAAAACCAAGTATCTCGTAAGGTGGTCTTTGCCACGGAATAAAAAAGTAAAGGAGATTGGAGAATGAATGCAAAAAAAGTCATCATTGACTGCGATCCCGGGATCGATGACGCACTCGCCCTGATGCTGGCGCTGCGATCACCGGAACTTGAGATTTTAGGGATCACAGTTGTCTCTGGAAATGTACCGGCAAAAAAAGGCGCGTCAAATGCGCAAAAAGTTCTGCACTGGATGAACCGACCGGACATTCCTGTTTATCTTGGAGAAGAACTGCCGCTTGTCCGTCCTTATGTGGATGCTATGGATACCCACGGGGAAGACGGTCTCGGCGAATCTCATTACCCCGAAATCACAGATGGAACAATCAATACGGATGGTGTGGGCTTTCTTGCCCGTACACTGCATGAAGCTGCCCAAAAGGAGGAGCCGGTTTCGATCATTGCTCTGGGACCTCTGACAAACCTGGCCAGACTGGTTCAAAATGATCCTGAAAGTCTTGCCGGTCTTGGAGAACTGATCAGTATGGGCGGCAGCTGCCAGAGCCATGGAAACTGCTCTCCGGTCGCAGAGTACAACTACTGGTGCGATCCGCATGCCGCAGAAATTGTATATCGTGCATTTGAAGAACTGCCTGTTTTACAGGACAAACAGATTCACATGGTGGGACTGGATGTGACAAGAAAAATCGTCCTGACTCCTGACATTTTAGAATATATGTGTTGTGTGAATCCGCAGATGGGCGAACGTATCCGAAATATTACCCGGTTCTATTTTGATTTTCACTGGAAACAGGAAGGAATCATCGGCTGTGTCATCAATGATCCGCTTGCAGTCGCTTACTTTATCGACCGTACTCTCTGCAGCGGAATGGAAGCCTGTACGAGAATTGCAACGGAAGGTCTGTGTATCGGACAGAGCGTTGTAGACAGATTTGACTTCTGGAAAGGACATAAAAACAGCTATATTCTGACCAGGACATCTCCATTGTCATTTATGCAGATGTTTTTTGACAGAGTTCTTGGTGTACCAGACAAAACAAGCCTGCCCATGCTGGAACAGATCATGAAAGGAGACGTATTATGAGAAAATTTTCAACCAATAAACTTTGTATCCTCGCCCTTTGTTCGGTGATCAACCTGATCGGAGGTCAGATCGCACTGCTGCTTCGCCTTCCGATTTATCTGGATTCTTTTGGAACGGTGTTTGCGGCCGCTGTGATGGGGCCTTTTTATGGAATGATTCCCGGAATCGTCAGTAATCTGATCGGAGGCGTGACAACTGATATTTACGCGCTTTATTACCTTCCGGTCCAGATGATCACCGGATGTATGGCCGGTTTTGTTTTCCGGAAAATGCCGCCTCATGACGGAAAAGATCTGGGAAAAATCCTGTTTGGAGCCGGAATGATCAGTATTCCGGGAACGCTGGTCAGCTCTTCTATTACTGCAATCGTATTCGGTGGAATCACCTCGTCCGGATCTACACTTCTGGTGCAGCTGTTCCATCATCTTGGTCTGGGGCTGACTGCAAGTGTATGCATGGTTCAGGGATTGACCGACTATGCAGACAGAGCGATCGTTCTGGCACTGACAGCCGTACTTCTGGCACTGCTTCCTTCTTCCGTTAAAGCAGCAGTAAATAAGTAAGGAGAATATTCATGGAAAGATACAATAAGATTACAAATAAAAATCCGCGGGAAATCGTGCTGTTAAAAGGCAGACCCTGTGCCTGGGGAAAATGCCGTTTCTGTGATTATATTGAGGATAATTCACGGGATGTTCAGGAAATGAACGCTCTGAATCAGGAAGTCCTCTCCCATGTCACCGGAGAACTCGGTGTATTGGAAGTCATCAATTCGGGAAGCTGTTTTGAGCTTCCCGAAGAGACTCTGAAAATGATCAAAGAAATTATTGCGGAAAAGCAGATCCACCGTCTGTTTTTTGAATCCCACTGGATGTACCGGAAACATCTGCAGAAAATGCGGGATTATATGGGAATTCCCATTACTTTTAAAATTGGTGTGGAAACATTTGATAAAACCTTCCGGGAGGAGTATTTAAATAAGCATGCAGATTTTGACTCTCCGGAAGAAGTCCGCAAATACTTTGATTCACCCTGCCTGATGGTCGGCATCAAAGGCCAGACAAAAGAAATGATCGATTATGATATTCGGATGTTAAAGACACATTTTGAATTGGGAACTGTCAATGTGTTTACGAACAACAGCACGGACGTCAAACGGGATCAGGAACTGGTTGACTGGTTTAATGCAAAAAATATGCCGACCTTCTGGAAGATCCGTCTGTGGAAGTCCTGTATGAAAAAAACCGATTTCGGTGTGGGGGATTGATTTGCTTTTGTTTTCCTGTTACTTTGCATTCCACTGTCCGATCACTTCATTGACAGTTGAAACGGTTACAAACACGTCCTTTTTTGTGGTGTGCAGATAGTTGAGAAGCAGCCGGTACTCCTGCTGTGCAAGAATCGTCACAAGTTCTGTACGGTGTTTTCATCATAGGCGCCCTGGGCGACATAGAGGGTGGCACCGCGTTTCAGATCATGGATGATATAATTCTGTATTTCCTTATAATCATCAGAAATGATGCACACCCGTTTTCGCTTATTAAATCCATCAATAAAATAATCCACAGCCATACCGTTTGCATACGTTCCAAGCAGACTGACAATGAGTGTCGGTACGTCATACACCAGGATAGATGTCATTGCTGTTACAAATCCGGACAGCATGACAGCTTTTCCAAGTTCCATGTGTGCAAATTTATTGAGAATTTTTGCCACAATATCTAACCCGCCGGAAGAGGCATTGACATGAAACAACATGGCCTGTCCAAGCGCTACGATCAGAGTATACGTAACAAGATCAAATACCTGATTGCCTGTAACGGATTCTGTGACCGGAATCAATCGTTCAAAGATCCAGAGAAAGATTGGAAGCAGGATCGAAGTGTAAATTGTCTTCGCCCCCAAAATCCTTCCCAATCAGCAAAAATCCGATCACAAGCAAAATGGCATTTAGAAAGAACGTAAGGATCGACATGGAAATCCCGGTGAGCTGGGAAAATACCAGCGCCAGACCGGAAATACTTCCCATGACGATTTTACTGGGAACCATAAAAAAATAAACGGCTGCCGATACAATCAGCATGGCAAATGTGATCACTGCAAATTCCCGGACTGTGTTTTTTAATTTCATGCTGTTACATCTCCTGCGTAAAAAATATTATAATTTCGTAAAACTCCACAAATTCTCAATCTGTGGTTCCAGTGTCGCATAATCCCAGGTACGGCTGCTTCGTTCTTTACTGTTTGGATCATGCACCTGAATCTTACCGTCTGCCATGCCTGTCAGCACGATAAAATGTCCGTCTGTTGTGAAATCGCCCTGCTTCATACTGCAGATGATCGGATGTCCTGCATTCAATTCTTCTGTGACAGAGCTTTCTGACAATGCAATCTCTGTTCCTGCTACTCCAAAATTCAAAGCGGCTTCCGTCATCAGACTCCAGCTGCTTCCGGAGCCTGCCACATAATATCCGTTGGCGCCTGCATAGGATGCGATCTTATACGGGGTAATACTGTTATCTCCGGTGAGTCCTGCAGCTACCATAGCAAGCGCTGTCGGACCACATCCACTGTTCGCTATGATTCCATCTCCATAATGAATATACCCCCACCGTTCATCCCACTGGATCAAGAGCGGAATCTCACCTTCTTTTACTTCTCCGATGGATTCAGCAGGTGCCTCATCTTTCTTCTCCGGATAATCTGCCACGAAATCTGTTGTCTCTGCACTTTTTTGCCAGAAGCTCCAGCATACTCACCGGATAATTGCGGGAATCTGCAAGAATCTTTTGTACTTTTTTATCTTCTTTTGCACGATCAGAGAGTGTCTGCTGAAATTCTGCTGATAAGGTGCCGTCACTGCATACGAAATCATAGACCGGAGTCTGCGTATTTTCCGCTTCAGTTTTATCTTCCTTTTGAGCCGTATTATCAGTCTGCGTCTTTGTCTGCCTTTTTTTCTGCGAATCTTCTTTTGACAGCTGTCCTGCGATCCACCGTCCTGCAAGTGCCAGCAAAGCGAGCAAAATCAGGATACAGATCGTTCGTTCTACCAGAACGACCTTTTTTCTGTCAAATCTTCTTTTTCTTCTTTGGTATGCCATAGTTCAACCTCCGGTAACAGAATACCACATTCCTACAATGCTTTCCATACCTGAATTAATTCTTCTTTCATTTCCTTCGGTGTAATCTGCTTCTCAATCCCATTTAAAATCCTGCCGCTGTTGACTTCTGCCACCTCGATCTTGCCATAATCCATCCAGACAAAACAGGCAAAACAAAGGATGGAAACGTCCCAGACAGAAACAAAAAATGAGTGATCCTCTGCTGCATCGTCCTCTGTGACAGAAGTTGTAAGATTTCCATATCTCGGATGAATCACAGGCGTGCTTCTGCCTGTCTCATGATAAAGTCTGCGTGTCTGTCTGAGCAGTTCTCTTCGGCGTGCATCTGATTCGTTCATAAAGGATTCCTCCTGTAAAAAAGACATAATGACGGGCTTCTTTACCCCCATCATCATGTCTTTTTTTTAAGAACTAGAACTTATCTGTCTGCCAGTTCTTTTACGATATCTTCCCATGTGACACCGCGTTCCACCATGAGTACCATGGCATGATACAGAAAATCAGAAATCTCATATTTGATCTCTTCCGGGTTCGGATTCTTGGCAGCGATCACGATCTCTGTTGCTTCCTCTCCCACCTTTTTCAGAATCTTGTCAATCCCCTTATCAAACAGATAGTTGGTATAAGATCCTTCCTTCGGATGCTGCTTTCTGTCTGCAATCGTTGCATATACAGATTCAAAAAATCCTGAAGCGGATTTTTAGAATCGTACTCATTTCCTACAATCTGCCGATAAAAGCAGGTATGATTTCCGGTATGGCAGGCCACTCCGATCTGCTCTACCTTGGCCAGCAACGTATCGTTGTCACAGTCGGCTGACAGCGCCTTTACATACTGATAATGTCCGGAGGTTTCTCCTTTTACCCAGCGGCACTGTCTGCTTCTGCTGTAATAGGTCATTTTTCCAGATTTGAGTGTATGCTCAAATGCTTCTTCATTCATGTAGGCCATCATCAGAACCTCGTTGGTCTTATAATCCTGTACAACAACCGGAAGAAGTCCGTCCGTATTCAGCGTGAAATCAGAAAAACTCATCGTACTTTCCAGAGAAGTCATCTGAATTCCTTCAGAAATGCAATGATTTTTGAATGCATCGATATCAAGTGCAGGTTCGCTGATCAGCATACCGGAAACGCCCTTGACACCCTTGCATTTTAAGATTTTTAAAATCTCTTCCTGTTCCATTGTATCAGTCAGAACAACGCACGGAATCTCTGTGATATTCATCACAGAAAGCAGATCCAGGCGATGCATGAAAATAATCTCGGAACTGAATTTGTCGATCAGATGCTGCTGTTTGAACAAAGCATCAAAATCATTTAAAGATACTGCGATCCGTTCTTTTCCAAATCGTTTGGATACTTCTTCGATCAGTTCAAACGACAGCGGTTTGGAAAAATTCAGGATTGCCCGTTTTGCACCGGTGTACAGAATCTTTTTCACGTCTTCCTGTCTGCGTACATTTCCGCCTGCAACCATTGGAATACTGATGGCACGGTTTACTTTTTTCATCAGATCGATCGCTTCATCATGCTCGTCATCCGTATTGGACAGATCGAATACGATCAGCTCATCTGCCCCTTTGTCACAGTACTGCTTTGCAAGCCCGATCACATCGTCTGAGATGACTTCTTTATCATCAAACCATTTTATTGCTTTTCCCTTGTAAATAAAGATACAGGGGATCAATCTTTTATAACTCATCGTTTGTTCTCCTTTATAAGCTGCCTTTCGTAGACCATACCCCGTTCATACGTGGTTCCTCCATGGTTGCCATATCCAGAGCCTTTCCAAATGCCTTGAACAAGGCTTCTGCCATATGGTGATTGTTCCCTCCGTCTACGATCTTTAAATGCAGGTTCATCGCTGCGCTGTAAGAGACTGCATAAAAGAATTCACGGATCATCTCTGTATCCAGAGTTCCCAGTTTTTCCACTGTAAACTCTGCCTGATAATTCAGGTAAGGGCGACCAGATAAGTCTACTGCACACATGGCGAGTGTCTCGTCCATAGGAAGCAGAAAGCTTCCGTAACGCTTGATCCCCTTTTTTTGCTCCCAGTGCTGCTGCGATTGCCTGCCCCAGTACGATCCCGGTATCCTCGATCGTATGATGGGAATCCACCTCCAGATCTCCTGTTACGTGCACCTTCAGATCAAACAGACCATGTCTGGCAAATCCATTCAGCATATGATCAAAAAACGGAATTCCGGTTGCAATCTCATTTTCCCCGGTTCCATCCAGATTGATCGTCAGAGAAATGTCCGTCTCTTTTGTTTTTCGTTCGATTGTTGCTGCGCGCTGTTCCATTTTTAATCCCTCTTTTCAAAGCGGACATGGATGGAGTTTGCATGTGCCGTGAGCTGTTCTGCTTTTGCAAACTGCTCGATGTCCTGATGTACGGTCTCCAGTGCTTCTTTTGAGTAAGAAATAATGCTGGATTTTTTCAAAAAGTCATCTACAGACAACGGAGAGAAGAATTTGGCAGTCCCGTTTGTCGGAAGGACATGATTTGGTCCTGCAAAATAATCTCCAAGAGGCTCACTGCTGTATTCTCCGATAAAGATGGCACCCGCATTGCGAATCTTGGTCATCACGGTAAATGCATCTTTTGTCACGATTTCCAGATGCTCAGATGCGATTTCGTTTGCCGCGTCGATCGCGTCATCCAGTGTCTCGGCGATCAGAATATGCCCATAGTTATCCAGAGATTTCTGAATGATCTCACCTCTGGAGAGCTCTTTTACAAATCCGTCCACTTCCCGGGATACTTCTTCTGCCAGCTCTTCACTGGTCGTCACAAGAATTGCAGATGCCAGCTCATCATGTTCTGCCTGGGACAGAAGATCCGCTGCCACGTAACGTGGATTGGCAGTCTCATCTGCAAGAACAAGGATCTCACTCGGTCCTGCGATCGAATCAATGCTGACATGACCGTACACTGCTTTTTTGGCAAGTGCTACATAGATATTGCCCGGTCCCACGATCTTATCCACTTTCGGGATGCTCTCGGTTCCATAAGCAAGTGCTGCGATTGCCTGTGCACCGCCCACTTTATAGACTGCATCCACACCCGCTTCCTTTGCCGCAACCAGCGTTGCCGGATTGACTTTACCGTCTTTTCCCGGCGGCGTGACCATAATGATCTCATCCACACCAGCCACTTTTGCGGGAACGATATTCATCAGAACAGAAGACGGATAAACAGCCTTTCCTCCCGGTACATACACACCAACCCTTTGAAGCGGCGTCACTTTCTGTCCTAGGATCGTACCGTCCGGTTTGCTGTCAAACCAACTGTACTGCATCTGTTTTGCATGATAGGATTCGATATTTTTCAGTGATTTTCGGATGACATTCAGAAGAGAGGAATCCACCTGGGAATAGGCCTTTTTTGAATACTCTTCTTCTGTTACCTGAATATTATCCGCATTAAGTGCTGCACCGTCAAATTTTTTCCGTATAAGCGAACACGGCTTCGTCACGTCTGTTTTTTACTTCATCCAGAATCTCGCGGACACTTGCTTCATACGTTCCATAACTGTTGGGACTTCTTTTGAGCAGATCTTCGAGCAGATTTTTCTGGTTGTTTCATCTAATCGTTCAATTCTCATACTGTTTCCCCCTCCAAAAGATTTCGGATCCTTCCAATCAGATCACGGATCCGGTCATTCTCCATCCGCATGCTGACTGGATTTACGATCATGCGCGCAGAAAGCGGACACACTTCTTCAAGCACCGTCAGTCCGTTTTCCTTTAAGGTGGATCCCGTCTCCACAATATCAACGATCACTTCAGAAAGCCCGACGATCGGTGCCAGCTCAATGGAGCCGTTCATCTTGATGATCTCTACGGTCTGATGCTTCTTATTATAAAAAATAGTCCTTTGCGATCTTTGGGTATTTGGTTGCCACGCGGATCACCTCACGATGCTCCAAAAAGGCTCTTTGGCATCCTGTGGCCCGCATACACACATTCTGCAGGAGCCGAATCCAAGATCCAGTACCTCATGTACGTTGCGTCCTTCTTCCACGATCGTATCTTTGCCGACAACTCCGATATCTGCTGCTCCATATTCGACATAAGTCGGAACATCCGGCCCTTTTGCGAGGAAAAACTTTAATTTTAATTCTTCATTGACAAACACCAGTTTTCTGGAATCCTTCTCTTTCATTTCTTCACAGGTGATTCCAAGCTGTTCCAGCATCTCCAGTGTTTTACTTGCCAGGCGTCCCTTGGTCAGGGCAAAGGGTTAAATATTTCATCTGTTCTCCCTCGCTTTCGCTTTTTTTGCTGGCATTTACCTTCTTTTCTTCTCCGGTAGAGAGGTTTACCATGTCAATCGTCAGATTCTCGTTCAAATACAGCATGCTGACCGCATGTGTCCGTTTTCCCGTAAGCGATAAAGGTCTCTTTTGAATCTTCCTCAGTCCGTTTCAAAAGTTCCATGTATTTTCCTTTTTCACGGAAATCTTTTGCCAGTGCAATGGCCCATTTTTCTGTGGCATCGGTATAGACGATGAGATTGTTGTGACCGGTCTCCACAGTGATCTTCTGTCTGGACAGAGCGTTTTGCAGCTCATCAATGATAATGGCAAATCCGATCGACGGCGTCTGCTTTCCAAACTTTTCCAGAAGATGGTCATAACGTCCGCCTGTCACAATGGCATCACCGGTTCCGTAAGTATAGGCCCGAAATACAATCCCGGTATAGTATCCATAATGACCGCTCATACTCAGATCAAAGGTCACATAATCATCAGCCCCATACAATGCAAGCAGTTTATAAATCTTCAAAAGCCGTCCCACCGCTTGTTTTGCCTGATCGGTAGGTGCATGCTCAACGGCCTTTTTCAGCACATCCACATCTCCTGCGAACTCCGGAAGCAGACGGAACGTCTCTTTTAATTCCGGGGAGGCATCCGCCTGCTCTAAGAGTTCCTCGACTCCAAAGAAATTCCGGTTTGCGATCAGATTATAGATTTCTTCCTGCTGCTCTTTTGAAAGTCCTGTAGCTTCCATGAGGCTCTGCAGGAAATCCACATGCCCGATATTCACCTGAAATTCTTTGAGTCCTACTTTTTTCAGACCATCTACGACCATGGCGATCATCTCGGCATCTGCTTCCACAGAATCGATTCCGATCAGCTCAGCACCAAGCTGTGTACTCTCTTTTAAGCGTCCCTGATAACTGCTGTGATTGATAAAGGTACTTCCCACATAACAAAGACGGATCGGAAAGTCTTCGGTCTCAAACAGGGTTGCTGCCGCTCTTGCGATCGAAGGAGTGATATCCGGCCGAAGTGCCAGTGTATCCCCCTCCCGGTCAAAAAACTTATACAGCTCTCTGGATGAAATCGTTCCGATCTCTTTGCGGAACACATCAAAATATTCAAAAGTCGGAGTCTGAATATCCTGATATCCGTAAAGATGCAGCACCTGATGAAGTTTATCCTGTACTGCCAGCTTTGCTCTGCATTCATTACTGTAAATATCTCGAACTCCTTCGGGAGTATGTAACTTTTGTTCCATAATTCATAACACCCTTTCACTTTACTATGCTAATACATTAAATCATTCTGTAATTATACGAACTTTCATTTCTTCTGTCAATCCCTGTCATCCAAATCTTTTTGAATATAATCCAGATACGGGACAAAACAATGATTTTTCAAAGCCATAAAATATTCCGGGGAAAGTTCTTCAAACCGGATACTTTTGCGCCCGCCGGACTGTGCCCGTTTCCAGAATTTCAAAAGTTCTTCAAATCTCATGTAATACAACGTTTCTTTCTGACTGTAATAAATAATCAGAAAAGAAATCCCCTGCTGTTTTTCATACTTCTCCATAAAAGAAACCTGATGCTCGTGAACATTCTGAAGCGGAAATGTATCTGCGGCACACTCTTTTGCGTCAAAACAAATGGGAATTCCCTGAACAGCTCCGATATAATCCACGGTGCTGACCTTGTCAAAATAGGCAAGTGTGATATGACGCCGTTCCTTGTCAATCCGAACCGGAGTGATCGGGGTCGGCACCTTCTGGATCAGCGCCAGTCCCATTTCTTCATACCGGGTATTTGTGTAATTGATCATATCTTCCAGGGTAGAACCACGAAGTCCCCTTGAATTCCAGGTTCCCATTACAACACCCCTTTTTCGGCTGCAATCCTGTAAAACTGTTTCGGAAGCGGCGCTGTAAACTCTTTCTTGGATACGTTGCATAAGGTTTGCGTACATACCGGAAACTGCAGTCTGGCAGCATGAAGAAACTGTGACTGCAAGTGATATTTCTGCTCGTATTCCCGGTTGATCTGCGATGCTCCGTATTTGTGGTCTCCAATCAGCGGATGTCCGACCGAAGCCAGATGGGCACGGATCTGGTGGGTCTTTCCGGTGATCAGATGCACTTCTAAAAGCGTTACACCGTCATGGGACTTTATCGGACGGTATTCGGTGATGATCCGTGCACTTCCAGGTCTTTCCTGAAACAGTATTTCTACTTTGTTGGTGCGCTCGTCCTTAAAAAGCCATCCTTCTACCCGGCTCGGTTTTTCGATGATTCCCGCTGTCAGGCAGAGATAATATTTTCCAATGGTGCGATCATGAAACATCTGGCTGAGTGACTGCAGTCCTGCCATGCTTTTCCCTGCCGCTACAATTCCGCTTGTATTGCGGTCCAGACGGTTGCAGATGGAAGGTCTGAATGTCCGGAGATCCTCCTCTGTCAGTGCATGGCTCTGGATCAGATAAGAAATCAGATGCTCCACCAAAGACTCGTCTGACCTTGCTGCTTTCTGGGAGAGCATCCCCACAGGCTTATTGATCAGAATAATATCCGCATCCTCATAGAGAATGTCCAGACTGACATTTGTATAGCCGGAAAACGCTTCCGAAAATTTTTGGATCGTTTCATCTGATAAAAATAATTTTACACAGTCGCCCTTTGCCAGCTTTTCATTGCCGGACGCCTTTTTCCCGTTCAGCGTAATATTTTTTTTCCGGAGCATTTTGTACAAAAACTCTTCGGGGCTTTATTTAAGTATTTGCAAAGCAGCTTGTCAAACCGCTGCCCGGCTTCCTGTTCTGTAATCTTGATTTCCTGCATGTTTTGTAACTCCTCATTACATGGTGAGGTTTAAAAGAAGCTGTCTGGTCTGCGCTTCTTCCTCTCCGTTTATTTTGGCATTTTCTACCATGGCGATCGATTCCAGTCCTTCGATCCTGGAGAGAAAAACCTTATAATCCTGATAAAATTTCACAGTGGAATACGAAAGACGATTCTGCGTCATCATATCCCTGATATGTTTGGAAAGGACGTTTAAATCGACCTTTTTGCTGTCTGTGTATCCAAATACCGTTCCGTTGGAGATCACCACACACTCCACCGGCATGATTTTTTCCACGGGTTGTCAGGACAAGATCGTATACTCTGGTCGTATGCGGTGCTTTTGTATCAACCTCATGAACCAGCTTCTGATCTACAGAAGCATAAGGAAACCTGGTGATAACTCCCACCAGCGCTTTTGCGGCAGGAAGACAGCCAAGAATTGCCACCACTGTCAGAAGATTGCTTCTTGTTTTTGTCTGTATCGTAGCCCAGTGTAAAAATGGCAGCTACGAGCAGAAAATAAATCACAGTCCGGATGATTTCTACTTTTTTCTTATAATCCAGATAACCTGGAGTTCCTTTTTCGATTCGCTTCATTTGTTCTTCTCTCCTACTTTTTCCAATGGTCTGTACGTTTAAAATCCAACTGACCGGAACGATCCTGACCAGTATGTACAGTGCCCTCATCCAGAACCCGAAGATTGAGACTGCTTTTTTTCGTCTCGCATCCAGAAGTGCCTGTTTTACTACGTTTGGAGCCTTTGCCATTGTCATTTTTTTGAGCGGATTTTCAGGTTGCCCGCACCGCTCAAAAAATTCTGTGTCCACAGGTCCCGGGCAGACTGCAGTGACATAGATTCCTTTTTTCTTCCACTCTGCGCCAAGAGCTCTGGAAAAGCTGAGTACATAAGATTTGGTGGCTGCATAAACCGCAAACTGGGGCTGCGGAGCAAATGCCGCAGCAGATGCAATCTGCAGGATCCGACTTCCTTGTGACAGATAGGGCGCACACAAAAGCGTCATGTTTGTCAATGCCTCGCAGTTGAGACGCACCATCTCACTTTGTGCGGGCCACTCTTCTTTTGCGATATCCAAAACAGTACCGCTTTTTCCGAAGCCTGCTGCATTCACCAGCATCCGGATATCGGGTCTTAGACGCTGCAGTGTATCTTTGACCGTTTGAAGAAACATCGGATCTGTCAGATCTCCTGCAAAGATGCGGACCGGAACCGAACAGGTCTTCGCGATCGCTTCCAGTCGGTCTTTTCTGCGTGAAATGATCCACAATTCATCCAGGTTCATATAGAAATGCGGAATCTGGCGGACAAACTCCCGCCCCATACCGGAGGATGCCCCGGTGATCACTGCAATTTTCATCTTCCACGCCTCTTTTCTGTCTTCTTTTTCTGTACATTCCGTATGGTCTTTTTCTTCTGTTTTGGTCTGCCCGTTTTGACAGGCTGTTCCTTTTTCAATCTGCGCGGGCGGATCAGACAATTCTTTTCAAATCCGATCAGATCTGTTCTGCCGGCTTTTTTCAGCGCCTCTGCAACCAGATCATAGTTTTCCGGATTCCGATACTGGATCAACGCTCTCTGCAGGGCTTTCTCATGCGGAGTTTTCGGAACATAGACCGGTTTCATTGTCCGCGGATCCACACCGGTATAGTACATACAGGTAGAAATTGTAGACGGAGTCGGATAGAAATCCTGCACCTGCTCCGGCATATATCCAAGATCTCTGCAGTATTCTGCCAGTTCCACTGCTTCTTTTAACGTCGATCCCGGATGAGAGGACATCAGATACGGCACCAGATATTGCTCTTTTCCGATTTTCTGGTTCATGGCATAAAACTTTTTCGTAAAGGTCTCATACACATTGTTGGCCGGTTTTCCCATCATAGAAAGAACCGGATCTGAAACGTGTTCCGGTGCCACCTTTAACTGTCCGCTGACATGATACTCACATAATTCTTTCAAAAACGTATCATCTGCGTCCGCCAGCAGATAGTCGAAACGAATTCCGGAACGGATAAAGACTTTCTTCACTTTCGGAACTTTTCTCAGCTTTCGCAGAAGTGCTACATAGTCTTTGTGATCTGCATTCAGGTTTTTGCAAGGTGTCGGGAACAGACACTGCTTTGTCTTACACACGCCTTTGGTCATCTGCTTTTCACAGGATGGATGCCGGAAATTTGCAGTCGGTCCGCCCACATCATGGATATATCCCTTAAAATCAGGATCCTGCGTGATCTCCTTTGCCTCCTGCAGCAGAGATTCGTGACTTCGTGTCTGTACGATCCGCCCCTGGTGGAAGGTCAGTGCGCAGAAGCTGCATCCGCCAAAACAGCCCCTGTTGCTGATCAGACTGAACTTGATCTCTGCGGTCGCCGGAACTCCTCCCAGGTTTTTCATAATCCGGATGGGCACAGCGGGTAAACGGCAGTGCATAGACATCATCCATCTCCATCTGTGTCAGCGGTTTTGCCGGAGGGTTCTGTACCACATATAAATGTTCGGAATACGGTTCGACCAGACGTTTTCCGGAAAATGGATCCGTATTACAGTACTGGGTGTAAAAACTTCTGGCATAAGAAAGCCTGTCCGCTTTTAATTCTTCAAAAGACGGAAGCATCACGGCATCATAAACCGAATCCAGAGATTTTGTCTTGACTGTTGTCCCGCTGATGTAAGTGATATCTGACACGGCAATTCCTGCATCCAGGGCTTCCGCAATCTCTACGATCGAGTGTTCACCCATCCCGTAGGAAATCATATCTGCTCCGGAGTCCAGAAGGACGGAACGTTTCAGCCGGTCAGACCAGTAATCATAGTGTGCAAGCCTTCGAAGGCTCGCTTCAATTCCGCCGAGAATAACCGGCGTCTGTTTGTAGGTCTGACGGATCAGGTTTCCATAGACCACGGTTGCATAATCCGGACGCCTGCCCATCACTCCTCCGGGCGTATAGGCATCGGATTTTCTGCGCTTTTTGGAGACAGAATAGTGATTCACCATGGAATCCATATTGCCGGCAGATACTAAAAATGCAAGCCTTGGCTCTCCGTATATGGTCACACTGTCTTTGTCCTTCCAGTCCGGCTGGGAAATGATCCCGATCCGATAGCCTCTGGATTCCAGAAGTCTTGTGATCACAGCAGGACCAAAAGATGGATGATCGACATACGCATCCCCGGTAATATAGACAAAATCAACCCGGTCCCATCCTCTGTCTTTCATATCCTGTCTGCAAATTGGTAAAAACCTTTCTCTCATGTATTTATACTCCACATCTTTCATATGTTTTTGCTTGGATCTCATCATAACTGCGGATAAAATAGTCCTGCCTTTTCTTTTTTCTCTTTTTCATCACTTGCCGAGAATGCATCATCCACTGCACACACTGTCATTCCCGCATTGCGCCCGGCTTCGATCCCCTTTGGAACATCTTCAAATACCAGACACTCTTCCGGCTGTACACCGAGGTCCTCTGCCACTTTCAGATAAACATCCGGTGCAGGCTTTCCTTTTTTGCACTTCACATCCGGTGCGTACAGAAGAAAAACTACTCCCGGATCTGCAGCGCGTCCAGAGCGGCAAGAGCCAGCTCCTTTGCATTGCTCGTAGCAATTCCCATCAGGATCTGCTCCTGTTTTAAAAATTCCAGAAATCCTTTTGCCCCCGGCTTTAGCTCCACTTGGGTCTGATACAGATGCAGTGTCATATCGATCCACTCCTTTTGCACATCTTCCAGCGAACAGGAGAGCTCTGGAAATACATCCAGAAAATACTGTGCGGTCTCTGTGTAGCTTTTTCCCTCCAATGCCTTGGCGAATCCGGGCGGCGGGGTCAGATGGTATTTCTTTAAAAAGATCCGGTCCACTTCCGGCCAGATCCACATGGAATCCGTCAGCGTCCCATCCATATCAAAAATTACTGCTTTTTTTCCACTGAGCATAGTGTATCCTTCTCTTTCTCTGTCAATTCCCGGTATTCGCCGGGCATCAAAGTTTCATCCAGCTGAAGCGGTCCCATACTGAGCCTCTTCAGATAAATGACTTTCTTACCGACTGCTTCAAACATCCGCTTCACCTGATGAAACTTCCCTTCGCAGATCGTCAGAAGAATCTCTGAAACTTCTCCCGACTTTACTACCTCCAACACTGCAGGAGCAGTCAGCTTTTTCTCATGGATATCCACGCCTTCTGCAAATTTACGGACATCTTCCTGCGTAACGATCCCCTGCACTTTCGCATAATACGTCTTATCTACATGCTTTTTCGGGGAAAGCAGCCGATGCGCCAGTTCCCCGTCATTGGTGATCAGCAGCAACCCTTCGGTATCTTTATCCAGACGTCCTACCGGAAACAGATCCTTTCTTTTGCGGGAAACAATCAGGTCGATCACCGTCTTTTCTCTGGCATCCTCTGTTGCCGAAATCACCCCGGCGGGCTTGTGCAGCATATAATATTCTTTTTTTGTGTAGCCGACGGTCTGACCGTCGAATACAACGGTTGTCTCTTCGGTATCGATCTTTGTTTCCGGCTTTTTCACACAAGCGCCATCCACAGACACTCTGCCTTTGGAAATCGCCCGCTTTACTTCTGTTCTTGTGCCCACTCCCATATCTGCGAGATATTTATCCAGTCTTATCTTCATCTCTTTTCATCCTTATGACTGCCAGCGCCAGCCCGGCAGATATTTGTTTTTCAGCGTCTGGTTTGCCAGTTTTCCGAATCCGAGCGGATATCCGTCCACACAGACCAGATACCATCCTTTCTCCTTGCGGGAGACAAGATCTTCTACATCCAGAGTCTCTCCTTTTAAATATTTGATCACACGTTCATCCTGTACGGACAAATCCAGAATATTGGCATACTCTTCTTTTTTCAGTGACATTGCAAACGCCTGACTCGGTTCAAACCGCTTTTTCTTAAGTTCTCCGAGCAGCAATCCGGTTCTTAAAAAGCGGACACCGTTCAGCTTTGGAAGTCCCTTCGGCATATAGTAGACTCTCTCTCCATGGATATCCAGTCTTGATGCTTCCGGTTTCCAGGAAACGTTCCGGAAAAAACTCTTCCAGCTCTTCCGGCAGTTTTCCGCCTTTTTTAGAATCCTTTTCTTTCAGAGCAATCGGAGAGCCTTCCCCCTTTTTCCAACAGTGCAAGATAATGTCCTTCCCCTTCCATTCGATGCGGAAAAATCCGGACTGTCTTTGCAAGATTTGGGTTTTTGCTGTCTGTCACTTCCGGCATTCCCGGTGCAAAGCCTTCATATCCTGCCATCTCACAAATCTCAAACTCCGGATATTCTTCCAGCAGATATTCGATGGTCTGCTCATTCTCTGACGGATCAAAGGTACAGGTAGAGTACAGCATCATTCCACCCGGACGCAGCATGGATGCCGCCTGCGTGATGATACTTCGCTGAATTTTTGAGAAAAACTCCGGACCATGCTCTTCCCATGCTTTGACCATCTTTTTATCTTTTCGAAACATTCCTTCTCCGGAACACGGAGCATCGATCAGGATCTTGTCAAAATATTCCGGAAAATACTCGGTCAGCTTGCCCGGCTCTTCGCTGAGCACCAGCATATTTCCGATTCCGAATAATTCAATATTCTTCAGCAGACCTTTGGCTCTGGAATTGCTGATGTCATTTGCCATCAGAACTCCTTTTCCCTGTAGCTTTGCCCCAAGCTCTGTCGCCTTTCCTCCCGGGAGCGGCACATACATCCAGCACCCGGTCTCCCGGCTCGATCAAAAGCCGGTCTGCCGGTGTCATCGCGCTTGGCTCCTGCAGATAATACAGTCCTGCAAAATAGTACGGATGCTTTGCCGGCTGGATCTGATCTCCGTCATAATAAAATCCATTTGAGATCCATGGAACCGGACGCAGCGGCCATGGAGCGATTTTCAAGAAATCCTCCACGGAAATTTTGTTTGTATTAACACGGAGTCCGTAATGACGCGGCTCCTCATAGCATTTTAAATAATCCTCATATTCTTCACCCAAAAGGTGTTTCATCTTTTCTTCAAATGTATTTGGTAAATTCATATTCATTCCTCCACATGAACATGATTATACCATAATTCCTATAGTAAGACTACCTGGAATACACACATTTTATTCTGGCATTTTCTGCATACCGCAGCACCGGATACGGATTTACACTGATTTCTTCCGTTCCTTCTTTCAGATAAATTCCAAGGTGGAGATGCACCGGAAACTCCCCCGTTGTTCCCTCCTCTCCATATCCGCTGTCCCCCATATAGCCGAGCAGATCTCCTGCCTTTACCGGATCTCCCTTCTCAAGCTCCGCATAAGAATCCAGATGTGCATAATAAAAATACGCTCCCGTCGGTGCCGTGATCCCAATCCTCCAGCCGCCCTTTTCCAGCCAGCCTTTTTCGGTTACGACACCATCCGTCATGCTTACAACAGGATAATACCCGGGCGTATTTTTCTCTGCCATAATATCTGTCCCCTCATGCCCCCAGTTTTCCTCCGTAATTTCGTTCAAACATCCAGGAATCAACATAAGAAATCTTATCCTCGGTATCATCCAGAGACTGCGGGATGGGGAAATATTTTACATCATTCCAGATTGCCCTGCATGATTGCACATAAGCATCCCAGCCCGTTTGGTTTCGCCATTGGCTGTACAGCTTCTGAAATCCGGAGGGTGAGACTTTTCCTGGAAATCTGCGGTTTTCAAAGTCTGTTGCCATCCAGTAGAGTCCCACGTCCCGTCCCGGATCTGCAGCCTGTTTCAAATAAACCTGCATGGTTTCAGAAACAGGCTGCCTGCGAAAATCAGGCTGAGATACCACCGGTTTTTGAAGTCTTTGAAATCCACTGACAGAAATCAAAACCCCGGTATTTAATACGGCAAAAAAGTGCCAGAAGAAAAATTCCCGCAAAATAGCTGATATATCTGTGACGCATAGAACTTTCTCCCGTTGGATGTTTCAAATTATCGTATGCCGGTTTCTTCTAAAACTTTCCACTGATAAATGTCCCATATCGTCATATACATATAACAACAAGTGAATCGGAGTTTTCCTATGAGAAAAAATCTGGCCGGAATCGGAGTTCTGATCTGTTTTGCCTTTATGCTTTTATTTCCAAAAGATGTATTTAATGGAGCCAGCAAAGGTCTGCTGCTATGGTTTCATACGGTCTTTCCCACACTGTTTCCCTTTTTGATCATCACAAACCTGCTGATGTCCACCAACTGCATCCGTCTGATTGCCCGCCTGTTCGGTCCTCTTCTGAACAAAATCTTCCGGGTCTCTCCAAACGGGAGCTTTGCGATCATTGCAGGCTTTCTCTGCGGATATCCTATGGGCGCCAAAATTTCCGCAGACCTGACACATACAAAACAGATTTTCACCGCAGGAAGGAGCGTATCTGCTCTCCTTTTTGCAACAATACAAGTCCGGTCTTTATTTTCAATTTTGTAGTCTGGAAACACTGGGAAAAAGCGAACTGATGATTCCGTCCATCCTGATTCTGACAGCTGCGCCCATTCTGGTCAGCTTTTTTACTGAGAAGAACGTATTTGAAGGGAAAACATGCATTTCAGGCTCCGGATTCAGACTGGCAGAAAAATACGTTCTGGTCCTTTGACATTTTGGATCACTGTATTATGGACAGCTTTGAAGCAATCACAAAAGTCGGGGGGCTATATGATTCTTTTTCTCCGTGTTGATCGCACTGTCAGAAAACCTGACATCCTGCTTTCCGGCGGTCCAAATTCTTCTGCCGGTTTTGGAAATCACAAACGGGATTCAGCTGATTGGAATGTCTGCCGTTTCTTTTCCTGTAAAATACATTTTGGCGCTCTCTCTGACAGCATTCGGAGGCATATGCGCTGCCGCCCAGACACAGTGCATGATACAAAAAGCCGGTTTTTCAATCTTTCCCTACATAACACAAAAGCTGGCTACCGCTCTGGTAACCAGCCTGCTTGGCATCTTATATCTTTTATGCTTCGCCTGAGAACTCCTGTCCTTCTTCCGGAGTCGGAGACTCTAATTCTGCACGATTCGTGCGGACAACATCATAACACTCCTGAAGGGAGTTGATCAGTCCGTCATATTTTGTCGTATAGCTGTCTAATGTATGACCGATAATACTCTCTGCATTGGCAAGCAGATCATCGGTATACTGGATCGCACCCATACGGATCTCATTTGCATCCATTGTTGCATTGTCGATGATCTCCTGAGCCTGTGCGGTCGCCTGTGTCACGATCTCATTTGCCTGTGCATATGCCTGCTGCATGATCTCATGCTCACTGACAAGCTCTGTTGTCTGTACCTGTGCTTCTTCGATCATCGCATCGGCTTTTGCTTTTGCATCCGCAAGGATCGCATCCCGGTTGCTGATGATCTTCTGATATCTCTTGATCTCATCCGGAGTCTTCATTCTGAGTTCTCTCAAAAGCTCATCCAGATGTTCTTTATTTACAATAATCTTTGTCGAGGATAACGGCTGAAACTTACAATCTTTGTCAATGTACTCTTCAATCTCCTCAATAATCTGTTCAATACGGCTGCTCATAGTTACACTCTCCTTTTTGCTTTCATCTTCGCTTCCAACTCTCCTGCTACCGCTTCTGGCACAAACTGTGATACATCTCCCCCATAAGCGGCAATCTCCCTGACGGTTGTAGAGCTTAAGTAAGAATATTCGATACTGGTAGTCAGAAACATCGTCTCCAGATCCGGCTCCAGTTTATGGTTCGTCTGCGACATCTGCAATTCATATTCAAAATCTGTAATTGCCCGAAGTCCTCTGATGATCACAAAGGCATCCATCTGACGGGCAAAATCTATCAAAAGTCCGTGAAATGGAACAATTCTGACATTTGTCAGATCTTTGGTCGCTTCCTCTAACATTTTAACACGTTCTTCTACAGAAAACAACGGCATTTTCGCATTATTATTCAGCACACCGACAACCAGTTCATCCACAATTTTACAGGATCTGCGGATAATATCTAAATGTCCGTATGTAACAGGGTCAAAACTGCCCGGATAAATGGCTCTTAACATATCATTTCCTTTCCAGCTTTCTCAATGAAAACATGCTTGTTCGTCTTGTATTCTTTCTCTTTGATCAGTGTGAAGCCCAAATCTTCCAGATAAGAAAAGTCCGTATGCTTTGATGCTTCCACAATGATCACGGTATCCTCATAAATCAGTTCGGAACCGGACAGATACGTAAGAACCTGTCTCTCCAGATCCTGATCATACGGAGGATCCATAAATACAAAATCAAACACTTTCTCGCCTTCCAGCTGATACAGAGCTGTCAGAACATCTTTCGTCAATGGTCATCGCTTTCTCAGAAAGCTTTGTATAGTTTAAATTTTCTTTGACACAGGCCATCGCTTTTGGATTCTTTTCGACGAAAAACAGCCTCTTTGGCGCCTCTGCTCAATGCCTCGATGCCAATTCCGCCACTTCCGGCAAACAAGTCCAGGAAAAACGCTTCCGAAAACAGACGGCGCGATCATATTGAACAGTGTCTCTTTGATCCTGTCTGTTGTTGGTCTGGTCTCCATTCCGTCCAAAGATTTTTAACTGCAGTCTCTTTGCAGTTCCTGCGATCACTCTCATTGCGCACCTCCACTTTCTCAACTATGCTGAATTTTAGCAGAAAAAAGCACTCAGGTCAATCCCAAGTGCTTTTTTCCGCCTGATTTCGCATTGGCAACAGTGACTGCTTATTTACCGGCCATCTGTTTTTCCTGCTGCTCGATCATTTTCTTTACCATATAACCACCTACAGATCCGTTCTGTTTGGAAGTTAAGTCTCCGTTGTAACCGTCTGACAGCGGTACTCCAAGCTCGCTTGCTACCTCGTATTTGAATTTGTCCAGTGCTCCCTTTGCTTCTGGTACTGCTGCTCGATTAGATGAACGACTTGCCATGATAATTTCCTCCTTTTCGTAACTTCTTTTGTTACCTCTTTTTGTAGTTTTATAACCTAAGCCCGGGCCGCATCGACATGAAAGTTGCTGCATTGTGATGCGGCTCGTCTCATGTGTCTGCATTCCGTTCGCTTGTGTTACATCCATAGTATATGGAGGAATTTTATTTTTAATCTGGTAAGTTCTGGTATTTTTTAAAGTGTCATTTCTAACATCACATCTGACAGATAGTGTTTTAAGCGATCGGCCAGCCGCCGGTTTCTTTCTGATTTCAGTCCGGGATCCGTCCGCAGCAGTTCTCCTGCAGCTTCGGCAGCTTGTTTTAGGATCAGAGAATCCTGGAACACATCTCCCAGTTTAAAATCCATCAGACCGCTCTGCCGGATTCCAAAGAGATCGCCCGGTCCCCGAAGTCTTAAATCTTCTCCCGCGATAAAAAATCCGTCATTGGACTGATTGAGGATACCCAGACGCTCTTTTGTTTCTTTTGATTTGGAAGGACTCATAAAAATACAGTAGGACTGATGTCCTCCTCTTCCTACCCGGCCGCGGAGCTGATGAAGCTGAGCGAGGCCAAAACGTTCTGCATTTTCGATCATCATAACTGTTGCATTCGGAACATCAATCCCGACTTCGATCACCGTCGTGGATACAAGGATCTGGATCTCATTTTTCCCGAATGCTTCCATGATCTCATCTTTTTGTGCCTGCTTCATTTTTCCGTGAAGACACCCTACTTTGACAGACTCACCCATGATATCCTGAAGCATCTGGGAATAATCGGTTACATTTTCTGCTTCCAGCGCTTCACTCTCCTCGACCATCGGACAGATCACATAACACTGTCTGCCTGATTGCACTTGCTTTTTCATAAATGTATACGCTGTATTCCGATATCCGGTATCCACCACACAATTTTTGATCGGAAGTCTGTTTTTCGGCAATTCATCGATGACTGAAATATCCAGATCTCCGTAGAGGATGATTGCCAGTGTCCGCGGGATCGGGGTGGCGCTCATGACCAGAATGTGAGGCAACACTCCTTTTCCTGCCAGCGTCTCTCTTTGTTTGACTCCAAAACGATGCTGCTCATCTGTTACCACCAGCGCCAGATTCTGATACTGCACTTTTTCTTGAATCAGTGCATGAGTTCCGATCACAATATCTGCCTCTCCCGCTTCAATTCTGGCATAAGCCTCCCGTTTTGCCTTTGCTGTCATGGAACCGGTAAGGAGCTCCGTTTTCAACGGGATTCCGTATGCTTCCAGCATTCCGCTGATATTTTCATAATGTTGTCTGGCAAGCACTTCTGTGGGTGCCATCATCGCGCTCTGATATCCATTTAAGCCGGTATACATCAAAGCAAGAAGTGCCACAATCGTTTTTCCGGATCCCACATCACCCTGTACCAGCCTTGACATGACAGATTCTCCGGAGATATCCCGCAAAATCTCCTGCCATACTTTCTTCTGTGCGCCTGTCAGTTCATAGGGAAGTGCGTGAAGAAATTCGTCCACCTTCGGCTGATCACAGAATCCATAATGATTCTTGGCACGGTCTTCCCGTTCCTTGATCATTCGCAGGGAAAGCACGAAAATCAGAAATTCTTCAAATACAAAGCGCTTTCTTGCTTCATAGAATTCTTCTTTTGTCTCCGGGAAATGGATTCCTTCCATTGCAGTTCTTCGATCCAGAAGGTGATATCGGCAGATCAGCTCTTCCGGAAGAAGTTCCCGGATTCCTTCCACCTGCTCCAATGCCTGAGCGACCGCTTTTTTTACTGCATTATTGGTCAGTCCTGCCGTCAGGGCATAAACGGGCTGCATTGTATTTCCTTTTTTCCTCGTAAGAGGCACTGGGATAGAAAATCTCCGGATGCTCCATCACCAGTGCGTCCCTTTTTGCGCACAATCCTTCCGCGCAGAGTGATCACGCCTCCCCGTCCCAGTGTGTTGCGAAGAAACGGCATCCGAAACCAGATCACTTTCAAAGTGCCGGTCATGTCTTTCAGATAGAGTGTGGTGATCTGCATTTTTTTATTCTGACTGACCTGGATCCTCCCGAAGATCGCGCCGGTGACAGTGACTGTCTTTCCCTCCTGGATCTCTCCGATGGAAATCGGATCTTCATAGATATCATAGGTCCTCGGATAATACGCAAGCAGGTCCCCAATGGTATGGACACCTGCTTTTATAAATAATTGTTCTGTTTTTTCACCAACGCCTTTTAAGACGCTGATTCTTTCAGATTCTCTCATAAATGAAACAACTTCCTATTCTACAGATAATACGTAGTAGTAGATCGGCTGTCCACCGCAGTGGAAATCAACATCTATATCCGGATAGATCTCTTCAATCTCGCCTGCAAAGCGCTCTGCATCTTCTTCCAAAACATCCTGTCCGTAATACAGACTGATCAGTTCTGTATCATCATCCACAAGCTGAGAAAGCATCTCTTTTGTCGTCTGCTCTACTGACTGACCGACAGAAAGGATTCCGGCATCACCGATTCCCATGATATCTCCTTCATGGATTTCTTTATCGTCAATATGGGTATCACGCACAGCGTACGTAACCTGCCCTGTCTTTACATTCTTGATCTCTTCCAGCATGGTCTCCATGTTGGTATCGACGTCCTCTTCCGGCATATAGTTGATGATCGCTGTAATTCCCTGTGGAACTGTCTTTGTCGGAATCACGATGATATCCTTGTCCTTTGTCAGATCTTTTGCCTGATTTGCTGCCAGGACAATGTTCTTGTTGTTTGGCAGAATGAAGATGTGATCTGCATTGACCGCATCGATCGCAGTGAGCATATCCTCTGTACTTGGGTTCATCGTCTGACCTCCTTCGATCAGATAATCCACACCAAGTTCTCTGAAAATCTCGTTCATCCCTTCTCCGATGGATACTGCAATAAACCCAACCGGCTTGCGAGGCGCTTTTTTCGCCTGTTCTGCTGCAACTTTTTCCGCATCACGGATCAGCTTTTCCTGATGCTCTTCTCTCATGTTGTCAACCTTCATACGGGACAACTGTCCGTATGTGAGTCCTTTTTCAAAGGCCAGTCCCGGATGATTTGTATGAACGTGGATCTTCACAATGTCTTCATCCGCCACACATACGATGGAATCTCCAATGGACTCCAGGTAGGATTTAAACTCCATTTCATCTGCTTCTGTAAAGGCCTTATCTGTCATAATGATAAATTCTGTACAATATCCGAACTTGATGTCCGCTTCAGCCTGCGCACCTGCTTTGGTCATCTTTGTTCCTGCACTTGCTTCGATCGCACTGTAATCGATCTCTTTGCCAAGAAATGCATCATAGGCGCCATGTAACACTTCCAGAAGTCCCTGTCCGCCGGAATCCACTACGCCGGCTTCTTTCAGTACAGGAAGCATCTCCGGTGTCTGATCCAGCACTTCTTTGGCATATGCCAGAACTGCCGGCAAAAACTCTTCCAGATCATCTGTCACCTCTGCCATCTCAGCTGCTTTCTGAGCGATTCCTTTTGCAACTGTCAGGATCGTACCTTCTTTCGGTTTCATGACCGCCTTGTAAGCAGTTGCTCTTGCACGCTCACATGCCTGTGCAAGTACAATCGTATCGATCTCTTTTTCTTCCCGGATCGTCTTTGTAAATCCTCTCAGAAGCTGAGAAAGGATTACTCCCGAGTTTCCTCTGGCTCCTCGAAGAGAACCGGAAGAAATCGCTTTTGCCAGAGATTCCATATCCGGTCTCTCCATGGCGCTGACTTCCTTTGCAGCTGACATGATCGTCAAAGTCATATTCGTTCCTGTATCTCCATCCGGTACAGGGAATACATTCAGTTCATTGATGAATTCATTTTTTTGCCTCCATGATTTGCCGCTCCCGCCAGAAACAATTTTTGCGAGCAGCTCTGCATTGATCGATTTTTGTTGCCACAGCAAATATCCTCCTTAATCTATCACTCTGACACCTTCAACGAAGATGTTGATCTTATCTACGGTCATCCCGGTGAATTCTTCCACTTTATATTTGACGTTGTTCATCAAATTATCAGAAACAGAAAGAATATTTACTCCATATGCAACGATCACATGGAAATCCAGAACCAGGATATTCTCATCTGAAATATCCACATGGATCCCATGGGTCAGACTTTCTCTTTTTAACAGCCGCACAAGACCATCTTTCATGTTCACGGCAGCCATACCTACAATTCCAAAACATTCTACAGCAACAGAGCCTGCGTATTTAGCAATAACTTCCGGGCTAATTGTGATAATCCCAAGCTCTGTACTCATACTACCTTTCATCATATATTACCTCCAATTCTTAATGGATCTTCGCACAATTAACATTCGTATTATACTCTCATTATCCGGATTTTACAATATCGATTCATAAAGTGCTGTCAAAACATTCAAAATCTCGTCCTCTGACATGGCCGAACTGTCCAGGCACAGATCGTACTGGGACATCTCTTCCCACTTCTTGTCTGTATAGTAGTTATAATAGAATTTTCGCTGTTTATCGACCTTTTTGATCAGAGAAAGCGCCTCTTTTTCTTCCAGAGAGGTACGCTCCATCACTGTCTGAAGCCTGTAGTCCAATGGTGCATGAATAAAAATACTCCGGGATGTCGGGCGGGATTTCAGGATATCATTGGCGCATCGTCCTACAATGATACAATCCTCCGTATCTGCCAGACGTGTGATGATCTGTGCCTGTGTGTAGAACAGCACATCGTTCATCGGGTTTCAAACCGAAAACGGCTTTCCATCTGCGCCGGATCTTCTACCGGGTAACGCCATGGATTCGCTCATTTTTTCATCTACTTTGACCAGCTCATCATAAGAAATATCATTCTGTTCACTGGCAAGCTTGATCAGTTCTTTGTCATAATAATGAATTCCCAGCTTTTCGGATAACTTCTTTGCAATTCTGCGTCCGTTGCTGCCATACTGTCTTCCGATTGTAATGATACGTCTGCTCATAATCATTCCCCGCTTTCTGCCTGTCATCAAGGCGTTTGAAGTATTGAAGTTACTTTAATTTATCATGTAAATGAAATTGATGTGAACAAAAAACCGATAGAATTACACAAAAAATCCCATATATTGATCTTTACAAAAAGAATTTCAAAAAAGACATTGCATTCAGACGGGGGTTTCTGCTAGAATAACAGTGTTGTGAGTCTGTATAAGACTATTTCAGATTGTTAGGAGGTGCAATGATGGCTAAATGTGCTATTTGTGAAAAGGGTGCTCACTTCGGAAACAACGTAAGTCACTCTCATAGAAAAACACCAAAAATGTGGAAATCAAATGTAAAATCAGTAAGAGTTAAAACAGAAGGCGGTTCTAAAAAAATGTATGTTTGTACTTCTTGCTTAAAAATCTGGCAAAAGTTGAACGTGCTTAATCAGCCTTTAAAAAAAATGAGCCTGTATCTTATCGTTTTGATAAATGATAAGATACAGGCTCTTTTTCTGTTCGAAAGCCAATTTCACGGAAAAGGAAAAAACAGAGGAGAACTTCTCCCTGTTTTCCTATCAGCAGCTAAACAGCAAATATCCTGCCAGAATACAGATCAGTATCAGCATCACTGTCCAGAAAGTATTTTCAAGGAACATTGTAATCAACATCCCGATCGCCACGAAAAAACAGCGCAAATCCCGCAACACGCTTTCATCTATGTGCCCCCGTTTCAAACACTTTCTTTACTTCCAGTTTATGCAGGCTTTCTGTTCTTATGCCTGTCCGTTCTTATCTGCTTCCGCTTCACTCAGCATTTCATTTACTTCTTTTTCTGTCACTGTCTTCTCGCCCTTGGAGCTAAAGCGGTCAATAACCTCTGGAACCATATCAAGAATTTTGTTGATAGTATCCTGACTTTTTTAATGTTCACAAGTCTTGTTGTACCATTTCTGAATAACAAGAACTGCACTCGGTGACATCTTTCCACCAAGACCTCCTCCCGCTCTGTCTTTCTGTTCACCTGCAAAAGCTCCTGCTCCAACACCAAAGGAAACCTCCACCAGCGGCAGGATGATCGTGTCTCCAATATGAATCGCCTCACCTACCACTGTCTTCGAAGAAAGGACACTGTCCATTCCATGAAAAAGAGCTTCTACTGTTCCATTAAATTTGTTCTCTGCCATCACATTTTCCTCCTACCATTTTAATTTTTTGATATCTATGATGATTTTTCTTACATCTCGGTCTTTGATCAATCTCCACAGAATAGCTAACATCCGGAAATTATGGATTTTGCCCTCTATATGGACAGAACCCTCTAATACTTTATTCTCAAAATCCGGTACAATAACTGTATTCTCCCCCAAAAACGGGAACAGCATACCAAGCACTGCCAGCACCTGTCCCTTTGTTACCTGGTCGCCCTCTTTTACATTCATCTGAAGGATCTCGGCATGGATATTAGACACCACATCCACACTGTCTGTGCCGGAAACCGGCCCGCTTAAGGAAAGCTTTTCCTGGATATCCTGCTTTGTTAAGGGGATCGTCGCTACCGTAGGTACTGCCGTTTTTTCCCCCTGAGGTAATTTTAAATACAACAGCCCCACAGACAATAAGCCCGGCCGCTATCAGCCATTTTCTGCGGACGAACCCCTTCTTTTTGGGTTTCCCCTTTTTTAATCCGTCCGTCTGTGTCATCAGCAGCTCCATCCGGCGGTCGATCTCTGCGCTTTCCCAGTCTTCCGGCTCCGCCCCCTGTTCATTCTTAGGCTCCGATCCGTCAGTGCCCGTATTTTCACCTGTATATTCCATCCCGTCTTCCCTCATATGTTCTTCCCTTTCTCTTCGTTCCTGTTTGCCATAGCTCCTCCTTGCGTCTTTCCTGAACAATTCCCCTTCTTTGTCTATCATTATAGCAAAGCCACTCTCATATTTCCATTGCATATCATCCAATTCTTTCTAAATGAAAATGAAAGATTTTTCTAAAGACTCTCCTGCGGCAGACACCACGAAAAAAGGATGAACCGCCCGGATCATTCCCGGACGTTTCATCCTTTGTTTTAAAACTTTGCAAGTACCAGTACATCTCCCTCACACACTGCCGTGCTGCCTGCCGGGATGATGGTCTCAGCGCCGCGGCGAATCATAACGATCAGCGTGCCTTTTGGTACAGTAATTTCGTATAAATGTTTCCCTCTCCATTTGTAGTTTTTTATCCACCGTGATCTCGTGAAGGGTCATGTTCCTGCGATCTTCAAATTCCTCTGCCGCAGCAATAAGCAGATCTCCGCTTTCCAACTCTGTATCGCCG
>ENA-OPYU01000118-OPYU01000118.1-human-gut-metagenome-genome-assembly--contig:-NODE-118-length-30154-cov-5.417224_pt1 | contig 30154 bp, 21 predicted proteins | sample MGYA00242637_ERZ504482 | MGnify/ENA primary metagenome ERZ504482 (study PRJEB26092, sample SAMD00036237) | human gut metagenome | host: Homo sapiens | study: EMG produced TPA metagenomics assembly of... | reverse complement strand
TCTCTGTTCCCTCTTTGTAGATGTTTCCTTCATTTGCAGGATCCATTGTGACCGTTCCCATCTGCGGATCCGGTGACTCTACATAGATCAGGTAGGAATGCTCTACTTCTTTAAAGTTTGCAGTCAGTTCCATATTTTCCTGGATCTGGAATACGTACGGATTCTCCTTGCTGACAATCTCCTGGGTTCCTTTCTTTGTGAATCCTACGAATTCATAATCCTCGGATACCGGCACTGCACTCACCTTGATCTCGGTTCCTGCCTCGTAGGTATCCTGCTGCGGTTCTACTGCAACGCTTCCCATCTTCTCATCATTTGCTGCAACAGAGAATGTATATTTTTCTGCAGGGATCTTTTCAAAGTTTGCAGTCAGATCCAGATCCTTTGTCACCTCAAATACATATGGATTGGACTCACTGATCACGTTTCCTTCTGCATCGGTCCAGTTTACAAAACGGAATCCTTCGTTTGCCACTGCGATAACTTCTGCTTTTTCTCCTTTTTTGTAGCTTCCGTCTGCTGAATCAATGGTTACAGTTCCCATACTGTTGTCATTGGCTTTGATTGTTACGTGGAATGTCTCCTCCTGATATACAAATTCAAACTGATTTAACTTTTCTAGAATTTCAGCCACTTCTTCAGGTGTCGCATTCTCGTTATCCAAAGTAACTTTTGCCTGTTCTTTAAGTTCTATAAATTCTTTCCAGGATGTATCTGTCACCTGTCCTTGTGTCATATCTCTAATTTCATCATATTTTTTCTGAAGTTCTGTCTTATCTGCACGCAAGCCCTGAATGCGCTGTTTCAAAACAGCTATCATGTTATCTACTGTTTCCTGTGTGCAAGTACCATTCAACAATTTTTCGGCTTCCTGAATACCTTCCTGCAATGCTTTAAAACTCTCTTTTGTGTATCCATCCTCTGAAATTTCTTTTGCTATTTGAAGCAGTTCTTTCAATGCATCGGTATCTACCGTAACATTTTGAAGATTTTCTCTCGCTGTCTTTACTTCTACCGCCTTATCGTTCATCTCAGAAGTACACGTTTCTTCATCTGCCTTTTTCAAAAGCACTGTTGCACTTTCAAGGACTGCCTGGAGCTTCTCCCAGCTTTCCTTTGTATAATCTTCAGAATTTAATTTTTCACAAATCTGAATTTCTCTTTGCAATTTACTCCTGTCTACTGATTCTTTCTTTTCCTTACGAACTGTAAGCGCTCCAACTTCAACCCATCCTCTTTTTTCCTGCGCCTGTGAACTTTTTCCAACACGCTCAAACTGAATTGTATAAGTTCCCTCTTCAAATTCTTCATTCATAAGTTCTGCACTTTCTTCTCGTTCTGGCGCGTAAGTATCAATTTCCTTTTGATAAATCTGTCTGTCAGATGAATCCAGAATTGTAATTCGTATAACTCCATGATCATTTCCTTTTACCGTCGCAACACGAATAGAATGTCCCTTAAACTTACCAGTCAATGTTCCTGCGTTCTCATCTTCCGTTGCTTTAAAGTTTCCTGCCTGGATCCATTTCCCACTTCCCTGTAAATCTGTGGAAGGAATCTGTATCTCTTCAAATCCTCCCTGTTCCAAATTATTCAATGCATTTTTCAGATTTTGTACCATTTTATCGACTGCAGGTTGTTTTACATTTTTATCTTCCATCATTTCTTTTGCTTCTTTCAGCACTTTTTTTCAGCTGATAGAGAGATTCATTTGTGTATTCACCACTCAGTGCTTCTTCACCCTTAGCGATGAGTTCTTCCAATATCGTTTTATCCGTTTCTCCAAATCCAAGTCGATTATATCTGTTCAGAAGAAATTCCGTTCTGGAATCCATGACATCCTGTGTGGCAGTTCTTACTTCTTTTCCGTCTAAAATACTTTCTTCAAATGCTCCCTTCAGTTCCTGTGGAGCAGTTTCATATTCCTGCGATGTCCTGTCTGCTGCCTCAGCCAGTTCAAGCATACGTTCTAACTCTGATGCATCACCTACATTATCTGTTTTTTCATTTCCCGACAATGCTGTCACTTCATACAATGAAGGTTCTCCTACAAATCCTTCTTTCAATACAATTTTTAAAGAATTGGTTAAAACTTCCGGGAATTTTGCCAGACAATATGCATGATATCCTGCACTGGAACCATCCATATCCCCTACTTTATCCCCTATATCTCCCATTTTAACACCCTCATACACTGTCTGGTATTCTCCATCTGTCAGCGCTTGGATTTCAAATGATCCGATTCCATTATTGTTTGATACAAATAAATCAAACACCAACTGAGCAAGTACCTCTTTTTCTTCAAATGTCAATGTAATTTCCATCGGCTTAGAAGAATCTACGTTCTTAGATGCCCATCTTGTTGTAGAATTTCCGTCAATCATTTTTTCTTTTGTATAGGTTTCTCCCCAAACATCTGCATGGGATACCTCTACATTTTGAATTGGACTTGCCTGTGTCACATATGTCTTCGTATATATAGGACTTACTCTCTGTCCTCTATAAAACAATGCCGCCCTGACAACAGAATCCGTTTCCTTGCTCAACTGCAGTGGCTGCTCATAAAGCGAAGAACTCTTCCTTGGAATACTGCCATCTATTGTATAACGAATGTCATAATCCGATGCCCGTTCGCTTTTACTCAAAGTCAGTGTAAGATTGGCTGCATCAATAATTCCAGAATCTTTACTAAATGTAACCTCTCTGTTTTCCATCTGTTTGTTCAGTTGATTGACAATTGCTGAAAACTGATTTTCTTCATTTTTATAATACTCAAGGTCTCCTGTATTTTCCAGCAGCGTCCTGCGCAACATTCTTAATTGCGTATAGATTTGATCAATCCGAACATATGTCAAGCCTTCCTTATCCGTAAGATAATAAACCTTTTCTGCTTCTTCCAGATAAATGCGATACAATCGTTCCATCTGTTTTGCTTTTGTCAAAACGCTTCCCAGTTCTTTGGAAGACTGTTCGATTGCTGTCCCCAATTCTTCTTTTACTTTAACAAGATCTGGATGAATCTGTTTCAAAAATGCTGTTGCCTGTTCTTTTAATTCATCCATATTTGTTTCAAACATATCAATGGTATATGTTCTGCCTGAAACTGCCTTAAAAGAAATACGTCCTTTTTCTTCATCTTTCTTTACAGAAATCTCTTTTCCATCTTCATATACTTTTGCAGATGTAATATTTTTATAAGAACCTGTAAATGTATTGCTTTCGTTTTCACCATCATAACGTACTGTAAATGTCTCGGCTACTCCGTTTGCCCATTTTTCTCCAATGGTAAAATTACCACGTGCTTTCAATCCCTGGATATTTCCTTCTTCCCATGCATTTGGAATTGCCGGAAGAAACTGCGTATAGCCAGACTGAGACTGTACCAACATCTCTGCAACACCAGATGTCAACCCAAAGTTTCCATCAATCTGCCATACAGGATTCCCATTCTTCATAGTTTCTCCACCACCGGAGCCATGAGAATCAAACAAATTATACTGCAACCCTGAAGAATTTCCGCCGATCAGATTGTTTAAAAGCTTGTATGCTTTTTCTCCATTTTCTGTTCTGGCCCAAAGATTGATTTTGTTTGCTTTTGACCAGCCAGTTGAATACTCCCCACGCTCTGTCAGCGATTGAATTGCTGCATCCATATACTCTTTATTTTCTTTATTGATCAATGTCCCCGGGAACAATCCAACAAGATGAGAAGAATGCCTTTGTTCTCCCGGATGCCCAATATCCCATCCACTGTTTGGCACTTCAATTTCCGGCAGATTTCCCGCTTTTGCATATGAACGATTATGACCATTCTTTTGCCCAACACGAGTCTCCTCATACCATTCTTTGATACCGTTTGTCTCGTTAATCTCAATCGGATCCAACTTCTGCATATTTTCTTCCCAAGATTTTAATAATGCTTCATCTTCCCCAACAATTTTACCTGCCTGAATACATTCTTTATATAATTCCCAGACAAGTGACTGATCATAAGTCGTACCAATCGCCGTTGGTCCTTGTTCCTCAGAAAAACTTGGCGCTACCACTAATCTATCCTGTCCATTATATGGCGAACTTTCATCATTGATTTTCTGATACTCGGATGTCCAAAGATAAGAATCCCAAAATTGTGCAGCTTCCTTCATAATCGGGTAGATAGTATTTTTTAAGTAATCTTCATTTTGAGTGAATTCATAATGCCACCAAAGGTTTTGAATTGCCCACGCTGCTCCTGTTGGATTCCATCCATATTCCTGTGCATTTGTCGGTGCTGTCATCCCAAATGGATTATTTTCTGTATGCACTGTAAAACCAGTATGATTTTCCACTGCCCCTTCAATTCCATGAACTCTCTCTGCTGTCAAACGCCCCGGCTCTCTTAGCTTATCCATATAATCAACAAAGGTAACTCCACATTCTGCCAGATTTGTTGTGTAAACCGGCCAGTAGTTCATCTGCACATTGACATTAAAGTGATAATCCCCGGTCCAGGCAGAATCCCCTACTGTCCATAAACCAACTAAATTACTTGGAAGTGTTCCTCTGGACCCCGCAATCGTCAGATAGCGTCCATATTGGAATGCAAGCACTTCCAGATAATGAGAGTAAGTTCCATTTCGATATTCATCTACAAGCTGATTTGTCGGAATGTTAGTGCGCTGTTCACCTAAATCTAAGCTCACTCGATCAAACAATTTCTGATGATCTGCAATATGCTTTTCTTTCAATTTCTGATATGATTTTTTGGCATTGCTATTGACACGGTCATCTACCATTTTTTTCAGATTTTTCTCTTTATCACGGTAAGTTGGATAATCATTTTTATAATCCGTCTCTGCCGCCATTACAATCATGACCTGGTTTGCATCCTCAATCTGATAGACCTGATTTTTCTCATCTACCTCTAGATCTCCCCCTTCGAGGACAAGTTTCATTGTTGTGTAAAATTTTAAATCATTATCTTTAACTTTTCCTTCAATTGTACAGGTTTGATTTTCCGAATCAAATGTAGTTTTCCCTTCTAATCCATTGTTATTAAGCTCCATTTTTACACTCAAATCAAGCTTTCCACTTTCTGATGCTGAAAGCTTTGTAACCATGATCTGATCTGGATTACTTACAAAGTGTTCCCTTTTATAATTCACATCTTCATAAGAAAACTCTGTTGATGCAACCCCAGTTTGAAGATCCAGCTCTCTCCGATAATTTTTTACATTCTGGTCTTGAAGTCCCATTTTAGAAAAATCAAGCCAAATATCTCCAAAATCCTGATAACTTCCTTTGTTCAGATTATTTTCTCCCGGAAATTTGATCTGTGCTCCCATACCATATCCACCGAGACTTTGATCATCATTAAATACTTTTGTTGATTTATCATCTAAAAGTTTTCTGTAATTTTCAATTTCTTCATCCGTATATGCTGTTGCCTTATTCCCAAACTGATACCCCGGACGACTCGGAGAAGGACCTCCTGTCCAGAGCGTCTTTTCATTAAAATGTATTCGCTCTTTCGAAATTCCCCCAAAAATCAGATTACCCAGATTTCCATTTCCCAAAGGTAATGACTGTTGCATCCACTCTCCACCATTAGTTTCCTGTGTATTGATATTTGCCGGTGACGTATACCATAATTTTAGTGATTGACTAATCGACTCCGTCGATACCGAATTCTCCTGTTTCTCTTCTTTCGCAAAAACTTCACATACCGGTCCTATTGGTAACACCAGTATAGTGCAAATACCTGCAAGGAATTGTCTGATTCTTTTTTTAATCATAATGCTCCTTTTCTCAACTTATACCGTTTTAAATTTCCTCTGAAAAGTAAGATATACGAATCCCCATATATGAGGAATCCGTATATCTTGTTTCCGATTCTGTTTTGATTATTTTTTCTTTCTTCTGATAATCACTACTGCGCCAACAGCTGCTACTGCTGCCACCAGAAGTACTGCCCACATGATCACATTGGCATTGTCTCCTGTCTGCACACTCTGAGAGTGTGAACCGGATGTACTTCCATTGTTATGACTTCCGCCGTTATTGTTTCCACTGTTGTTGTCATTTCCGCCGTTGTTATCATTTCCGTTGTTGTTATCATTTCCGTTGTTATCGTCGTCCGGATCTGCTTTTTCTCCTCTGACCAGAACCTTCACATCAGCTTTGGCTGTTGCTCCGTTTGTATCCGTTACCTGAATGGTCACGATCACATCCGTATCGTTTTCCGGTGTTGTTACCTTTCCATCCAGTCCGATGATTCCTTCCGGATTCACTGCCACGATCTCGATCTTACTTCCTTCCGGAACTTCCGGCAGAACCAGTCTTTCTGTTCCTGCTTTCACTTCTGATGGAATCTTATTGTTTGCCAGGATGTCGTTTAAGATTTCCTGTGCACCCGGAACGTGCGTTTCTTCTGTCAGTTTTGCCTGCACCAGCATCCGTGCATTTCCTTCGTCTTCTCCGACATCACCTGCTGTGAAATAATATTCCAGTGCAGAAGCCGGTCCTGTATAGAATACTTTTCCGCTCTCTTTGTCAAATGAAGCAATCTGACTGTTTTCTCCCATCAGAACTTCCGTTCTCTGCAGCTGTTGAGGTGTCAGTACCTCATTTAAATCTGTCCAGTACTTTTCACCGTCATATTTCCGTTTTAACTCGATCGTCTGCGGAGATAACTGTAAATCCAGAGCCTTTCCTGACTCTGTCCATGCCAGATGATTCTCTGCACAATACAATGTTTTCAGGTTTGAAACATCTCCAAACTGCAGCAGTGACAGGTTATTTCCGTTTCCATAAACACTTTCCGGCGCAGCACTGTCCATCTTAAGACTGGTAAGCTGGTTGTTGTTAAAATTTAAGTATGCAATATTTTCTTCTGCCCCGATCAGATTTGTGATCTGGTTGTTTTCCACACTGACCTGTTTTGCTGTTCCGAAACGGAACTCTCCGGATAACTGATTATTTCCTGCAAGAACCGTTTTTAATGCAGTTGCTTCATCCACGATCAGTTCTGTCAGACTGTTATTTGCTGCGTTAAATTCCTCCAATGCTCCCAGACCTGAGAGTGAGATCTGCTGCAGGTTGTTATTCTGACAATGAAGTGTTTTTAAATTTTCAAGTCCTTCTACGAGAAGGCTTTCCATTCCATTACTGTCTGCCTGAAGCACTTCAAGAGCCGCTGCCGGTCTTGCATCCAGTGTATGCAGCTGATTTCCATAACAGCTTAATGCACGCAGTGAAGTCAGGCCTGTCAGATCCAGATCTGTAAGATGATTATTTTCAATCCGTACTTCTTCCAGACTTCCAAGTCCTGTCACATGAAGCTCTGAAAATGTACTATTTTGAGCATACAGCTTTTTCAGACTGCTGCATCCTGTCACATCCAGCACGGAAGCCGGATTTCCGTTTACTTTCAAAATCTGCAGAGATGACAGATCTTTTACCGGTGCAAAATCCCCAATCGCATTTTGGCTGACATCCACGCGCTGCCAAATTCCGAAAATTCTCCACACCTTTTAAATCGGTAATTCCTGCATTCGGCATTGCCAGTTCTTCCACTTCCATGCACTCTGCTTCCGACAGGCTTCCATTTCCATCTTTGTCGCAGGTTCCTGCAAATGTCAGTATCACCTGATCCGGAAACTGTTCTGCAGAAAGTTCAATTTCTCCCACCGGTGCTGCTTCCGTCACTTCTTCATTCTCTGGTTCTGTCTCCGGCTGTTCAGGAGTTTCCGGTATCTGAGGTGTCTCATTTTCCGGTGTCTTATCCTCTGTTTCTTCTATTGTTTCTACAGCCTGTGCTTTGATCGTATACAAATCGCTGCTCATCGTTCCTAAAATCATTCCGGACATCAGCAGGTACGCAGTTAATTTCTTTATTTTCATCTTTTTCCCTCCTACTATCTACTGTGCCATAGTGACGAATTCTACTGTTTCTGAACGGAGAGATTCAATTCCTCTCTCATTTACTGCAGTTACATAAACCTGATATGTAGTAAGCGGGGTCAGCTCCTGAATCGTCTGATTCATTTCTTTTCCTTCCCATACCATCTTACCATTTGCATACACACGGTATGTACATCCCGGTTCTTCCGCAGCCCAGCTGATATTTGCAGAAGACGAAGATTTGCTGTCAATTCTCACGTCGCTTGGAGCTTTCGGTGTTTCCCAGTTGTCCTGACTCTGCGCTCCGATCAGGTAATACCAGGAACCTGTTCCATACTCTACCCCATCTTTTCTTGCTGCTGCCCGCAGAATTGTATTTTTCTCGACTGTAATCGGTCCTTCATATTTTTTAGCGGACTCAGAAACTTCTTTATTTTTCTCAAATGGCTGACTGCCGTCCAGAGTATAATAAATCTCTGCTCCTTCACCTGCTGTCAATGTCACCTGCTGTGCAGAATCATATTGTCCGGAAGCAACATCTGCGCTTACCTGAATATCCATTGCTGTAAAGGATACTTCTGCCGCTTCAGATTCATTGTCATATCTGTCCACAGCTTTTACCTGAACAGTATACTCGCTGCCAGCCTCCAACGGTTCTAAAATCAGCGCAGTCTGTGTAACTTCACGGAAACCAACCTGTTCTCCGCCTTTACTCCAGCTTACTTTGTATTTTTCGACTCCTGTATTATCTACTGACGGAAGGAAACGAATTTCTGCTTCCGATGCCTTCGGAGATACGACTCTCAGATTGCCCGGCACAGTTGGTGCTTCTTCATCTTTGATCACCACATCCCCTGTTTCGCCCATTACTTCCAGTTCTACAACGTGGTTTGTATTTCCTGCTGTACTTCCATTCATATATACACGGATGTATCCTGCATCAAAAACGCTTCTACCTTCTTTCGGCAATGGGTGTTTTTGTATTTGGATCCAACCCAAGATACACCTTCACCATACACTTTCATGGTTTTTCCGTTTTCAGTTTCTACATATTCTTCCTGATTTCCTTTTGGAAGCTTATGTGTCTTTCCTGCCTCACCGTTAAGAGCTGCCGGCCATTCCGTATCCGCGTTCTGATTTCCGTTCCACAGCACCAACGTTTTAGTCGGATCGAAGGAACTGTCCGGTGACAGAAGTACGACGGTATCATGATATTTACGTGTACCATCCCAATACCGATACAGGTTCACTTCCTCGACATGATGTACCCCGCCAAGATCTACCTGCAGCCAGTGCGCGCCTCCAGTATTTCCGCCCGGATCTGAGTAGTTATCACGATTCGTCTTATTTCCATCTACAGCATCGTCTCTTCTGGAAGCTTCACTTGCATCTTCTGAAAAGCTCACATTTTTGCCTCTTGCCAGATTGGTTCTCTCAGATTTGATCGGCTCATCTTCTATTTTCTGTGCGTCTTCATCATATACAAACTCCAGGCCTGTGATAGAAAGATCAACCCATCCATTTGTCTGGATCGTGATAACTGCTTTTCCTGTTTCTTCGTTAAATTCTACTTTTGGTTCTGTGTACTGCGGCTGTCCGTCTGTGTCCGGCTGCTGTCCCTTTACAACCTTCACTTCTGGTTTTTTCGCCAGTTTTGTCAGTTCAAATGTAGTGGTACGCAGTTCATTATCTTCCGGAGAGAGCTTTCCTTCCGGTGCGTTTACCACATTGTACTCATCCATATATTTATACACAGATAATTTTCCATCAATCACTGTCTGTCCAGGTGAAAAGTCTCCTTTCCAGATTAAGCCATATATATTATCGAAAATAATCTCATCTTTATTTACCCGGTAGTTATTCAACGTGATATCCATCGCTGTTCCGTCTCCGGATTCATTCATGATCATAAATTCGTGAGGCTCCATCTCTACTTTCAGACGTGCGCTTTCTTCTTCCCCTTCCAGAGGTAAAATTGCATGCTGCTTTTCATTTGTATTAACTTTATTGTTGTAGAGATACCATGTGCCCTCCCATTTGTCAGCAAATGCATTTCCTACATATTCGATTGGATACAGATCTTTGAAATACTTTTGTTTTGCCTGTCCGGACAGATTCTTGTCTTTGACATCCAATACATTTGGCGGGGTTACGCCCAGTTTGTCTGCTTCCTGAATCAGTTTCTCTGTTACTTCAGCTCTGGTTCCCCATGCCGGAATAACAGGAATAATGCCATAGCGTCCTGTTTCATAAATCTGGAATCCTGTCGGTGTTCCTGATAAACCACTGTAAAAATCAGAACTTACATTTCCATAGAGAACCGCTTTGGTCTCTTCCATGATCTCTTTTTTGGACGGTGCCGGATTATTGACAATGTAACGGAACAGTTCTGTCAGGACATGTGTATTTGCCGGACTGTTCGTGTTGCTTGTTCCATATACGATTTCCGGGAACTCAAACGTGTAGATCACACCACCGCCCAGATAGGTGCTCATCATTTGCATTCCAAGCAATGCTTCCGGTTCTCCACAAAGTCTCTGCCAGTTGTTATAGCTTCCAGCTCCTTGCCAGAGTTTTGAGAACTGCTGGTCCCATGCCCAGGTATCGGAAAGCATTCCCCAGCCTCCGGTATATCCTGCCAGCCAGCTTCCCTGGAATAAACTGCTTGTTTTCAAATCATCCGGTTGATTTGAACTTGTGTTCTTATAAATCAAGTAGAATGCATCTCCGTGTTTTTCCAGTGCCTTTTTCATATTTGCATTGCTGACAATATTCGTCACTGTAGAACCGTGATCCTGATCTGACCATACAAAGAATCCACCGAATCGGTCAGCAATCTCCAGCATCTTAGCGCTTCCTTCGCATGGAGGACGAATACCTGCCCAGAAGTTCTCTGTATTGAACACACCCTGCATATTCGGATACATACGGTACATCAGATCCAGCCAGCCATAATCCATATCAGCTGTAATGTTGTACTGTGTTCCGCCCTGTTCCGGTGTTGCAGCTGCTGTCAATCCAAGAAGCATAATCGGCGCTCCCTGTTCATAGGCAATCTGCAGCCCATGTTCATGGAATGCCTGCAGATAAGCCTGTCCGATATGATCCGGAGCAAACTGTCTGAGGTTGTTTGTATGTAACAGCAAAACGTTATTCTCTTTCAGATCATCCGGAATAGCATTCCATCTTCCGTCTACTGTGTTAGATCCCTGTAATTCTGGCCCTTCTTCCTGTCCTATCTCATAGACATCGTTGGAATACGCTGTTGCGATCATCATCGGGTGTTCGTTATCGATCACACGTCTTGGACCATCCTGTGACTGTACATCCTGCTCATTTTCATATCCATAAATACCCAGTTCCATGAATTTTACTGCGGCACCTTTTGGATTCTCTGTATACACTCTGATATAACGTGCCTCTTTTGTTGTTCCAAGCTCTGTGGCCCCAAGTCCATTCTTGTTTGCATAATCCATATAGAACCACTGTCCGCCCATCGCTTCTTCGTATGGCTTTGAAACATTCTCCGGCTGTTTCACCCCATCCGGAAGTGTCGGATTTCCTTCATAATAAACGATCTGACCGTCCGATAAATCCTCTTCATTTCCAATCACAATGGCAGTATTTTTATAAGAAATCTTGGTTCCTTTCAGACGTTTTCCCTGACCACTCGGATTTCCATTTCCGATTGTCGCCTGTCCATCATATACCTGACGTTTCAGGTTGATGACTTCCAACGGATAGGATGCACCCAGATCCACCTGCACCCACACACCTTTTTTCCCTTCTGCAGTGCTGGTGACTTCTGTTCCCTGTTCCTGATAATTCTCCCAGTTGTTTCCCTCTTTATTACCTGTAGCATCATGCTGCAGATAATATTTGTCACCGTCGGTTAATAAATCCGCATTTTTCAGATCCATATTTTCCCCGACTGTGACTTTGACATCCTTTTCCTCTGCCAGATTGACCAGTGGCGGTGCTTTTTTTGCATCTGCCGCATCTGCACGGACTCCTGTTACCCCAAATGCCGTCAGCACAAGCGCCATGCATGACAGTCCGAGTAATCTGGCTTTGCTCCCTTCTTTTCTGGTTTTCATCCTCATTTTCCTCCTTTTCTTCCACATGAAAGTAAAACCAGAAAATGCTTTATTTTTTCTGGTTCCTTACATGTCTGGGATTTTCCCGCTTGAATTCTAGAGTACTATACTGTTCCCTCCTTTAATATGGAATATATTTACCAGAAATTGTACTTTCTTTACTATCACAATAGATTTTGCTCATTTATTTTGTCTATTTTTTACATTTTACGTTTTCACATCAAATTTTTACGGTAATTTTTCAATCATTTCTGCCAATATTTCTTCATCAAATCCTGATTTTCTGTCCAACGTAGATCATGTTCGGATCTGCAATTCCATTCCATGCTGCCAGTTCCAGATAAGTTGTTGCAAAACGCTTTGCAATCTCTGATAAAGTATCATCTTCCTGCACAACATAATATTCCGCCGGAGCCTCATTTTGACTCAACTGCCTGTTTACTTCCCTTTGAACAGTATCCGGATCGTATCCCATATCACACAGCTTCTTTCTTCGTTCTTTACCGTTTGCATATTTTCCTTGTATCACTTCCCCGGCAACTTCCTCAATACTTTTGGAGGGCCGCCCTGTCACACCTTCTGTATACTTCGGTCTTGCATAGCCGCGGATCTGACCCCAGCCCACCGGAATTTGCCTTCTCGCCACTGCCTCATTATAATTTCCTTCCATCACTGTGATCATTTGTCCTGAAACAGACTCCACGTATCCAATGTGATCAGAATACCCGTCATTTGGCTGTGCCTGACAGTCCCAGTTATACAAAATGATATCTCCTGGCAGTGGCACGATAGTTCCATCTTCGATCCAGATCCCCTTTTCTTTAAAGATTTCGATATGCTTTTCACATCCACATTCTGTTCCGATCAAGTCCACACATCCCGCTTGGATCGCTGCTGCAGAAACTGCGGTATCACACCACTCATCGGTATACTGCACAGCATATCCCCTTGCCAGCGGCAAGTAGGAATTATACAGATCAATAATCTGCCGGAACTTCCCGTTTGCTTCACTGTAGCCAATCCACGAACGCATCACGTTCAATACATCCTGAGCGCTTCTTCCCGATGCATTTTCATCATACTTCATTAACTGATACTGCTCGATCAGTTCCATATTTTTCTGCACATAGACGGAACTGGTCGCATACCCATCTGCCCAAATGGTTTCCAGATATCGTCCGGGTTCTGTGATTCCCTTCAGATTTTGATAACGTGGAATCTGAAGCAGTTCAAAATATCCTTTCACCCCCTCTTCCATATTGTCAAATATCCGGAAATAATCGGAAATCACCATCGCCGTTCCGGCCTCATATTCCTCCCAGGTTGCCAGATTGACAGACTTTCCCTGCCATTTTGTTCCACATTTCAATCCAAAATAATTGTGATAGTCTTTCGCCAGCCTGGATTCTCCCCAGCCGGACTCCAAAATTGCCTGTGCAATAATCGGACTGCATACTTTGATTTCATATGCAGCCGCATATTTCTTTACATATCCTGCAATTTTCTGAATAAATTCCTCTTTCTTCATCGCTCTCCCCTGCTTTCTGTATATTTCTCTGCTTTTCCATTCAAAATATCAATTGCCTGTCTGAGTACTTCTGGAATGGGCATCCCCATCAATCCCGCGTTTTCCAGAATAGACAATGCTTCATTTGCGATAAACGCAATGCACACGGCATCCCTCAGATAATTTGTCCCCATCAAAAGGTCCAGACGGACTGCGATCAAAACAAACAACAGTGTCATTCCTTTTCGGCACAGCCCTTTCCAGCCCGCACGACTCTCCAGTCTGCCATTTTCTGACTTCGGACTTTTCTTAAAAATCACCGGCAGAAGAATCCCGCCTGTGATCCAGTCGATTCCCATAAAAAGAACCAATGTCTGCAGTGCGATATCCCATCCGCCAAATAAAAGGGCAACTGCACTCCCAAACATTCCAAACAAGCTCGTCACCATTTGCTTTCATATCCTTCACCACCTTCAATTCAAAAAAGCAGTAATAGACGGCATTCTTTTCAAAGAATGTTCTACTCTGCCACTCATTTTTCTTTTCCATTTTTTCATTCGATCCTCACTCAAGGATGCTCCCTTGTTTCTGCATAATCGTCTAACACATATCTTGCATATTTTGTTGCCTGACGCTCCATCCCGATCGGGGTTAATTCCAATGCGTTGATCCACTGAAAATAATGTGTCAGTTCATGCCCTATTGTAAGCAAGATTGCCGTCAATGCACTGTCCTTTCCCCATTTGTCACATAAATCTAAATAGTCTCCTGCCGCAACCCGGATATACGGTTCCACTGTATAATCATCTTCCATACTCCAGAATGTCCCATATACCAGATCCCCGTCCATTGCCCGTATTTTCATTTTTATTCTTTATGTAGGCAACAACTCTGAGGGGAAAGAAATATTCTTTTCTCAAAAATGCCGCAAACTCTTTACATGCCCTTCGTACCTCCGGATCTATCCCACTGTCAAACCGAAGCCTGAAGCCCGTCCGATGACCCTCTTCCATAAAATCAATGTTCTGTTCCCAGTTTTCTATCGTCCAAATGTGATCCATAATGTTTATCCCTTTTCATCATAAACTGCTTTCATGCCATGATACTGCATCTTTTCTTTTTGCACTCCACATAATCTGTCAATAAAAAATAAACCTATTTTTATGGCAAAGTATATTACAAACGCAAAGACTATACGCACTTCTTGTTTTAAGTATTCTAAATCTATTTTAATCATGCACACTAAAATAATTAAGAATAGAATCAAGAACATTACCTGCTTTAATACCACATAACGATATGTATTTGTGAATTTCATATGTCTTCTCCTTACAGCCATTCAGATATTTTCCCTTTTATCGTATCGATAAAATGCACTTACTTGCTTGCTCTTATACTCTATCTCTGTTGCATTTTGTTCTTCAAACATCCTTTAAAATGGTTTCATAAATTCCTCTTTTGCCGATATACATCGGAAGTGGCAGTTTCCTCTGTATATCGACAGTTTACTTTACGGTGATGTGTATACCACATCTATTTTCCATTAGATAATAATTGAAATAATTCGTTCATATCATTTTCAATATCGTCGGTATCCGAACTCAAGGATACATTGAGTTTAAAAAACCGCCTTTCTATGGATGATACTGTCCATGAAACTGATAATACATAATAATCCACTTCGCCATCATTACTTCCTATACGTACCTCTGTACCATCTTTCTGTACCTCGCAATAAATATAACACTCATACCCATTTTTAAAAGGCAGCCTATTTGTTGAATGTTCCTTTTTTTAAGAAATTTTCCCATCCGTATCCTACTTTCAATGAACAATTGTACTCCTTAAATATTGCTCTATAACTGTCAAGAATATTCGAACATTTTTCTAACATTATTTTTTCGTGTTTCACTATTTCATCATCTTTATCAGATGTATAAACAAATTTCATTAAAATCTCCTCACAAATAATCCCCAACAAACTGAACGTCCTGTAATCCATCCATTTGACAATTCTATATCTTAATCAAACACGATTTACTTAACAATAACAATACTTATTCCTCATACGCCACCTTTTCGATTTCAAGATCAAAAATCAAATCGTCAAAGTCATCATCCCAATCAATATCGTTGCAGTAAAACCGAAACTTATCCTCACCTACTTCTTCTTTGATCATGGCAAAACCATCCACAAAACAAGCAATCGTTTCTGTTGTCGGCCTCAAACACCCATTACTAATTGCAATATTTCCTTCTTCTAAGATGACTTCTAGTTCAAATTCTTTCGGAGCCCAGGTTTCTTCAAAAATAATCTGTGGAAATCTTCTCCTTTCCTTTTTCAAACGTTTTCCATTCCAGATATTTTCCCCTTAAATCCATCCAAATGTAAAATAATTGACTGTTCATATTGCGAATTTGTACTTACAAAAGTAAATTTTAATCGATACTTCCCCTTTTTATCGTATCGATAAAGTGCACTTATTCGCTTACCCTTATACTCTATCTCTGTTGCATTTTGTTCTTCAAACATCCACTTAAATGGTTTCATAAAAATTTCCCTTCGTATATCAAATTAAATCTAATATCGCCGCTATCCATGTCATATCTTTTCGCATATTTTTCTTTTGTAAATATGTTTCACAATCCATCTGCTATATGTGGGAAAATAGCGATTCATTCGATACCACATCGGACATTGTGGAAGCTTAAACAGAATCAGGTCATTCTCCTGGATTGCAATTTTTCTTTCCAACAATCTTGCATATAGCATGGAACACTGAATCCGGCATTCCTTCTTTTCTAACGCAATTCATATAAAATACACCTACCATTTTATTCTTCCAATGATTCCTGTAGTTTCCTATATGATTTGCAATTCGCGCGTCTTCTATCGTATTCAATCCATTATAAATACCTGACATCAAAAATCTTCGATGATTTCCGCCGTAACAGTGCACAAACGCAGAATTTACCCTATATTTTCTGTTTTCAAACACCATCAAAATTTTTTCAAATTCTTTCAATGACAATCTCTGTTTTTAATAAATCTCTTCTAACATTTACTTCAGCTATTAAATAATCACTATGAAATGTATAATCAAGTTCAATTGAAAAATACGGAAATATATCCTTAATTTTTCATGTGGCATTCAAATTCTATCGTTGGCGAAGAATCTGTTTCTTCGCCATAATACAACATAGGAATTTGTAAATTTATAAATTTTGTTCTCCCCTTTTTTCCATTACGGAAACTTTTTCCAATTTGCTTATAATCATAATCTGGATGCAATAATGAATATCCTAATTTTTCATAAGTACATCCTAAAATGGAAGAAATCTCATCTGCAATTTCCAGCATTTCACGTCCAATGATTTCTGATGGATAGCTTCCGATATAGATTTTCATCGTATAATAAAAATGATTCATCACAGATTTTTTATTCCCCCTATCGTCAATATACATCGGAAGTGGCAGTTTCCTCTGTATATCGACATTTTCTTGTTGTTTTACTCTCTGTTTTCCTTCGTCAAATACAATCTTCTCACCCATTACCCATTTTTGTGTTTTGCCTAATCTTCTTTTAAATTTTTTCTAAAAATTCCTCCCATTCATCATCTGCAAAAAGATGATAATAATAGTCTGCTTCTTTCAAAATGCAGGACTTTCCATAATGTATCGCTGGCATAATATGCTCTTCAAATGCTTTATCAAAATATGGCCTGAGTTCATCGGGTGTATATAGTTCATAGTCTATCAACCCAGTCAACGTTTTGTCCTCTTTCGTCAAAACACCTATTCTCCTATATACATCGGAGTCATATGTTGTCGGATACTTTTTCACATTTGAAAAATCTCCGAAGAAAAAATCATACTCTACATAAAATGCCTCTGACATTGATTTTTGTAAATACATCCCACACAAAAGACCTTTTCCCTGTAAATACCACATATTTCTTCGCTTTTTAAAACCTCTTTTTGTGAACTCCTCATGGCAAAATTCTTTAAATTCTTGTTTTGTCATATACACTCCCCTGAAATCATTGTCATTTACTATTCAGCAGCTTCAACTTCTTACAACACCTTCACCGGTTCATACACCATACTCCGATTCATACCAAATCTTTCGCAATACTGATAAAATTCTTGTGAAACAATATTGAAAAAAGATGTATGATACCCCATTTTCTGCTCTGTCAACACATCCCCTGTTTTATAGACATGGGTTTGATCTTTCAAATAATTTTTGTCCAACACCAACTTCTGTACTGGATTTGGAATTCTTATCATTGTTTTTCCACATTTGGGACAAGATATGATCGGCTTGTTTGTAAATTGCTTCCATCGGCAATGTTTCCGCAAAGTATAATTGATATAAAATTTTTTATCACTTACTTGAACAGATGTCCCTGGTACTTCAAAAAAATCTTCCGCTTGATAAGGAATTTCATATCCATTCAGAAATCTCAATAAACCAAACTTATTTTTTTACAATAACAATGCTTAATCCTCATATAGCACCTTATAAGACAGCAGGATTCTTAGAATCCTTGTATCAAATATTCTGTTCCATCCTGCCATCTTTCCATATTTCTTTTAAGCTACTTCTTTTTAATCAAACACGATTTTCTTAACAATTTTAGAGCGTTTGAAATAATAAACGGTTGCAATTCGTTTGTCCATATATTGACTTAATTCTGCTCCTGATATCATAATCCTATATTTTTTCTCTGCTCCTTTTCTTCCTTCCTGTAACCTGACAGTTCCACATAAGCACTTATCATTTTTATGTTCTTTCATAACAAACTCACTTCTGTCACTTAATAGAATAGCTTTAAAATTTGCCATATTAACTGTGTCTTTATACCTCAATCGTTTCTGTTGAATTCCTTCGCATAAATCAATTACAAAAAAGAGGAAACGAGAAAAGTAGTAGATTGTCATACAGAAAATAACAATCCCAACTATCACACCCGCGATAGCATCTGCTGTTGAGTCATCATTTATTACATTGAAAAAAAATTCTTTGACTGGTCCAACTCAATACCACAAAAAGCAAAAAATCTTTTATTACAAAGCCAATATACATATTCTTAAGTTTCATAAATATTATTTCCTTTCTTACATGTTACCATCTCATATAGAAAACTCTCTTTCCTCCCCCTTTAGGCTTATCAACTGGTTGACTTCCTGAAACGACATTATTTACAACATTTAGCAAACTGCTCGTCCAATCTGGCTTTGAATGCTTATATACCATCTCTCCTAATTTTTTTTGTTTCTCTATCTAACTCTGCTTTTCTTCTTGCAATAACACCTCGTTTACCTCCCGCCTTTGCTTTGTTATAGTCACGAATCCTATTTCTCATGCGCCTAATCTTTCCTTTTGCATAAATACTATCCTTCTTCTGATAGTGAGTTCCTCCTGATATTGATATTCCAACATTTATTACTGAATTTGTGACATCCCAAGCTGTGATTCCTCCAGTTTTACTCTTTTTCCATAAACTATATCCTTCTGTTATTCCAGCAATTACCCCTTGACCTATTGCCTGTCCAACTGCACTTCCTAATGGTCCAAATCCACTAACGCTTAATGCCCCAGAAACAAAACTTGAAGCACCTACTTCTACCAAGCCATCGTTCCATTTTTCGTCCGTTACAATGTTAGTTGCAATTGTTGTTATCATACCAAAAGCTGCAGAAGCTGCACCCACTAAAACACAATGCAATATTTTTCCATCATCATCTTTTCTTTGAATGGGATTGCTGTCACAATATAAATATAAATTTTTCGCTGTTGAATCAACATTTACAACTAGCACTTCTAAAACATCTGGCGATAACATTCTTCCCGTCTCCGGATCGTAATACCGACTATTCAGATAGTACATTCCCAGTTCTTCGTCATAGTAGTATCCCTTGAAACGGAATGGATTCCTTCTGCCCAGTCCATTCGAACTGTAATCCGTCAGATTCAGCAGTTTTCCCCGGGAATTATACTCATATTTTACAAGTTCCGTTCCGTGACTGTCAAGAATTCCCAGAATATCCCCAAAAAGATTTTTGCGGTAGAAATACATCTCATTCTGATACTTCATGGCAAACACATTACCCTTGTCATCGTAGAAGAAATCGATCCTGCTGCCGTCACTGGACGTCTGCATCAGAATGGCCGAACCATCCAGATAAAAGTCTGTCGTAACGCCATTGACCGTCTTTCGGATTCTCTTTCCGCTGTCATTGTACATGCAGTACATATCCAGTCCGGCGCCTGTGATGTGCTTCAGCTGATGTCCTTTTTCCCATTCCATCTGCATCCCCAGATACTGGAGCGGATTTCCCATGGCATCATAAGTAATTGCCTGTCCATTGTAGAAATGAAGCTGATCTCTCCAGCCTCCGGTCTGATACTCAAATGTATCGGACTTCCACGGTGCTTCTGTGATCACTGGATTTTCGATATAACGGTACTCGTCTCTTCTGACCATATTTCCACCCACATCATAGGTGTAACAGATTGTCTTATTCTGCTTCTGATTATCTTCTCGTACCAGCTGGTTCAGTGCATCATAGTAGTAGCGGATTTTTCTTTCGCTGCCATCGGCGCTTCTCTCCACCATTGTTTCCACATTTCCACAGGCATCATAGGTGTAGGATTCTGCACGGTTTCCTTCCCGGACAGATGCAACCAGGTTTGTAGTCACTCCTGCCTCTTTGCCTGAGACGTATGTATACTCCTGAGTCGATGTATTCGTATCAGAGAAGTGATTGTGAGTACGGATCACACGTCCAAGGGCATCATATTCATAGGCAATCTTCTGGGCGCCGTTGATCTTGATTCCATATCCAAGTCCTGGTTTCTGCTGTTTCTCTACATCCCCGTAAAGGAATTCCACCTCATGTCCGACTCGATCTTTCTGATACGTATATCCTTTGACACGATTTTTCTCATCATACACTTTGCGAAGTTTCATTCCGTCAGAACGGTCTGTTCCTACCATTCTTCCGATCAGGTCATACTGGTATGTGCTAATCACTCCACTGCAAAGATCTTTGTGCCTTGCAATTTTTCCACAGCTGTCATACGTATTTTCAAACAGTTTTTCTTCTCTGCCGTCTGCGGTGATCAGATACTGTGCCGCAAGCTGTTCTTCCGAATTGTATTCATTTCGAACGGCTTCCCCTGTCGCATAGGTAATCCTGTCCGCAAGACCGTTCCGGCTTCGAAGCGTGGTGCGCTCCAGTTCTCTTCCTCCAACCGACACGGATTCCAGATTTCCAAACGGATCATACGCATAATCATACGTAAATCCATTGTGACCGATGGACGTCACTTTTTCGTTTTCATAGGTGTAAGAAACTTTCACTTCTTTTCCATCCACCATTCTCGCAACTTCTGTCATCTTATCCGTGTTAGCATCGTATGCATAGGAAGTGGCATTTCCTTTTGCATCTGTCAGCTTTGTCAGAAGACGGTTCTTGTCATCATATTCATAATGCACGGTATTTCCTCTGGAATCTGTGATCGTCTTCGGCTGCTTATAATCGGATGTGTATGTCATAGACGATTCCATGCGCTCACTGCACTCTTCCAGGATCCACCATTTGTTGACCTGGCTGTTTGACTGGTGGGCTGTCAGAATGATATCTGCCAATTTTTGATGGGAATAATCCATCACATCCAGAGACAGGTTTCCATCCTTACAGATGATCGCATATCCATTTCCCGGTGACACCTCTTCGAATCGGAACAGCTGATTTGCAGCTCCCGACATAGCCGTCTCCAAAGAAAGAATAGAAAAGCCTCTGTCGTTGGTTCCTGATTTTGCCAGCACTTTTCCCGGTGCGTGAACCGGCTCTAACTGATAATACGTGCCGTCATATGGCAGCAAACGATACTGCTGGTTCATCCCGCCATTGTAGTTGAACTGCACTGCCTGTGTTCCTGCTGCTGTCGAAGCATTCTTCACATCAATATATTGTCCCGAATGACGTACCCGGATATGATAAGTCCCTCCCGCTTTCGGAACTGCTGAAACAGTTCCCTCATCTGCCGGTTCAAAATACCAGTCCTGATGTTCGTTTCCTTCTTTTCGTGTATAACTCTGCACCGGCTGTCCGCTTGTGGTACTCTTTGGTCCATTTGTCAATGCTTTCTTATCTTTCGTTGCCTTGCTGGTGATCTGGAAACTTCCATCTGCGTTTGGATGCAGCTTCCATTTCTGTGCATCGGTATTGTTGTTTCCATAGATCTGGATCTTTTCTCCTTCTGCATCAGATTTGTTATTAAGATCCAGGCGGTATCCAGAGCCACAAAGAGGCTCAAACTGCATATATCCGTCTTTTCCATCGATCAGCTTCCATTTCTGCGCAGCACTTCCATTAAATGTATAAAGCTGAGCTGTTACTGCATTATTTGCTTCCCCGCCTTTCACATCCAGATAATTTCCAGAAACTTTTTCCCGGATATAATACACTCTGCCCGGTATGACTGCCCCAAGATGCTTTCCGCCATCTGCCGTCATCCGGATCGGCTGTCCTTTGTCATTGTATGTGAATCGATAACGGACTCCTTCGGAATTGGCAGCCTGAGTCAGATGATTTTTCGTATCGTACCGATATTCAAACCCCGTTCCATCAACACTTCCCATCTTGGTCAGACTTCCTTTTTTGTCGTATGAAAAACTCTCTTTTTCCGCTGCACTCACTGCATTGATCAGATTCCCGTCATCATCATACTGATAGCTTTCCCCATCATCTCTGACAAGCTGAACTCCTTTAAACAAGACCTGATTCACCTGATTGTAATACATCAGATACACATGGATCGCCTTGTATGTTTTCTTCGCCCCTTCATTTTGATCGTCTGTACTGAAGGTGTTGCTGACAAACTGCCATCCTTTGATATTTGGATTACACTGGAAATGATGCCATTTCACAGAATCATCCGTATAAATTACCGCTGCGGATAAAGAAAAATGTTTCTCTGGAATTCCAAAGCCCTTGACCCAGCAGCTCAGGTTAAAAATGTCTCCTTCTTCTCCGGTAATATTAATCCCCTGCATCAAATGGAGATTTTGTTCCATCTGTCCGTTTAATACCGCACATCTGCCTTTATCTGCAGTCATCACACTTTTGACCCCGGATGCCGCCGGATGGAATTCCCATTGATCCGGCGCTTCATTCGTACACCGTTCAAATCCCGGATTGTGGATCAGATTCAGTTCATTTGCCACATTTCCTGTTTCCAGCTGAACACCACTTACCAAAAGTGTTCCTCTTGCTCTTGTCATTCCCACAAACACGGAAATGGTTTCTTCTGCCGGAAGCTGGAATGTGAGAACCAGTCTCTCCCATCCGTCATCCACGTTTTTATCTGTCACATAGTCAATACAGCGTTCCCCCATGATTCTGGTCCGGTCTGCCCGGATTACGGATACAACCGCTCCCTGTTCCTGGTTTTCCGGGTTCAGCGATTCTGTTTTTACATAAGCAGACAACGTATATGTTCCAGCTGACAGATGCACATCCTGACAGATTCCTTCTTCTGATGTCAGCTCTGTTTTTGTCAGTTTCGCACTTTTTGTACCAATATATCCATCTGCATGTGTGATCGCTCCCCGTTTTCCATCTGACATACGACAGGTGTACCATCCGCCATCTCCATGAGACGGATCAAATGTTGGATTTCTCAGCAGACCATACACTGTTTTCTGAACAGAACCATCTTTACTCAGCTTATGATTTTTCATGCCGGATGTATAGTAAGAATAATTATTTGCAAATCCATCTGCATCCAGCACATCTGTCGGACGTCCCATATTGTCAAAATGCCACGTTGTTTTCTTATTATCTCCCGGACGTTCCATCTGACCATCCAATCCAGGTTCTTCAAAAATCGTAGTATTTCCGTTTTCATAGGAAATCTTTAATTCCTGACCCGGTGCATTTTTCTGTCCCGTTTCAGATACTTTGCTGACACGGGGTACCCGGAAATCATTTGTGTACTCGTAATTTACACGATAGCCATCCGGATTGGTCACACTGAGCAGTTTATGAGAACCATCATAAGTAAACTGGCTCTTACTTCCATCCGGATAAGTAATGGATGTCAGATTCCCCTGCGCATCATACCCATATCGGATCTCTCGCCCTTTGGTATCCTGAATAGCTGTTATCTTTGATTTCCCCTCATCCGTTGAATAAATGATATTTAAAAATCCACCTGACGCATCTGTAATATATCCCAGATAATTTCCCGCTGAATTCGGACCATACTGGTGTTTCACGGAATTTCCGTCCAGATCTTCGATGAATCGTAAAAATCCGTCCTGTCCGAATATATACTTCACTTTGTCTTTTGTTTCCATCGTGCGATAACGGTCATGTTCAGAACTTGACGTCACTGTGATCGTCAGTCCCAGCCCATCCTCATCTTTCAGCTTATTACCGTCATTGGTATCTTTATAGAAATAATGTTTTGTTCCGTCTTCATCGATATACACATACGGATAATCTTTGATCCCACTTTCTTTCAACTCCTGCTGGCTGCTGAGCCTCCATCCGTACCCCATACGGGAAGAGGTATCCGCTTCACTGGAATTATACACATGACGGATTTCTGTTGTCATCGGACCTCCCTCTGTTGCCACATCCAAATGACTCCAGACAACATTTCCTGTAAAGTCATTCGTGTAACCGATTCCTGCGCGCCCTGCTGACTGCTCATGGTAACTCTGATAATCCTCCAGACCATTTACATTCCTGTAATAAAACACACCGCTTGGAAACTGTTCAGAAGAGATACTTGGTGAGTCAGATGCATAGAATCTCGCATAAGCACGGTTTGCCAGATTTTCATCATCTTCATATTTTGATTTCACCATAATTCCATAGCTTTTTTCCTGTGTTATACCACTGACGCACCAATCTGGTCACATTGAATCCTATCGGTGTGATCGAAACTGTATTTCCATTGATTACCTGTTTTACTTTTTTATAATCCAGTATTGCACCATCTACTGCCGGCTGATTTCCCCAACGGACGCTTTTTTCATCCCAGCTGTTTTTTACTTCATAAGCAAGAAGCGGCAGCTCCGGATTGCTGTAGGATGAATATTCAAACTGCCAGATATACATGGTCGCTCCGTAAATGATCGAACCTTTTCCAATATCCGGAAGGTCTCGAAATCGAAGCAGCGCTCTCATTTTTCCAAGTTCATCACTTCGCCCTACCACGAAAGATCCATATGCATATACGTTCCCCGGATTCTCCGGTACATTTCCTCCTGTGAAAACATACGTATCTTCAATATTTCCTTTTGTTTTACTCGTCTCTGTCATTGGATCGATCACGATTGGATAAACACGTTCTGTGTCCTGCATCCATTCACGATCTGGCACAACTTTGATAACACTGCTCTCTGTGCCGATTTCTACTTGAAATTCCACCTGAAGAGACTGATTTCCTGCGGCATCATACATATACGGTTTCACCAGTCTGAAAATCCTTCCTGACTCCTGATTTTCCGAATCATACAGCCCAAGTCCTCCATCTTCTTCGCTTCGCAGCTCCATTCCAGGATGCGTCAGTTGAAAGCTCAATTCCTGTTCTGCCGCCTCTTTTCTGTTCAGTCGAATATTCTCTTTTAGCTGCTCTCCCTGGATTGAGTAATGCAGATCAATTCCCGGAAGAATTTCCTCATACACACCTTCTCCGTTTAAATGCGGAACACACATCATCTTTCGGATCTCATCCTCTTCTGACTCTTCCTCTTCTAAAACAGACACTTTCATATCCAACATTTCTGCTTCTTTCCAGAAATCTTCCTTTTCCAAAACACGAAATGTAGAAATTTTGTTTTTAAAATTCACGTTTCGTGTACTTTTTGTGCGTAAAAAAGGTGACAATCCCCATAAGATTTTCTTTCCGTCTTTCTCGATCGTTACCAGTTCCTTTGTATCTGACTCTTTTGCAAAACTTACACGAACTGCGGACGCAAAATTTCGATAAACTTCTCTCCCGTCTTCCTGTACAGGTTCCAGACGGTTATCAATTTCTTTCCACTGTCCGTCTTCTTCATAATGAACCGGAGCCGGATATACAGCTGCCGCCATTCCCTTCTGTGTCATCTGAAAATGTTTGACACAACGCTCTCTCTTTTCCGGTACTTCCCGTAAAATTCTATCTCTCATATTTACCTCCTGCCGAAATTCTCTGTATTCGGTCTTTCTATTTCTTTTCACACTCTTTGTGCACGTTTCGTGTAGTTATACAATACACAATTCGTGTTCTTTTGTCAAGCACATTTGTGGATTTTTTTTTACTTTTTCCCACGATTTGTGTATAATCATATTGTATTCATAAAAAGTTTTGATTTTTACAAAACTTCCCAGTGCAGCAAAAAGCTGCTTAGAAAGGACGTGTATGTTATGGCTGTATTTGCCAATATACTCAAAACACTGCGAACAGATAAACACTTATCCCAGCAGGAGCTTGCCACTCGCCTTGGCATCTCAAAGAGTGCAGTCAGTATGTACGAACAAGGACGGCGTGAACCTGATTTTGATATTCTGAATAAAATTGCAGATATCTTCCAGGTCGATGCAGACTATCTTCTCGGACGTAGTTCACTCTCTCATGAACCCGAACCTGTCACGATTGCCGCACACCTTGATACCTCTGACCTTACGCAGGCTGAGTTGGATGATGTTGAAAAATACATTCAATTTATCCGTTCAAAAAGAAAACAATAAAGGAGCATTCAGAAACGGCTATGCTGAACAAATATGAAGAACTGTTAGAAGAGGCTGCCGCCCAGAACATATCAGTAGATGAGAACTTTCCTTTTCATGGAAACTTAAAGGGATTGTATGTAGATCAAAATATCGCCCTCTCGGACCAATTGGAGACCTCTGCAGAAAAAGCCTGTATTCTGGCAGAAGAACTTGGTCATCACTACACTTCTGTTGGAAATATTCTGGATATCTCCGATCCTGCAAATGCAAAGCAGGAACGCCAGGCACGAATGTGGACCTATGAACGGCTGATCGGTCTGCGTGGTTTGATCGATGCCTATCAGCATGGATGCCGGGAATATCACGAAACTGCTGAATTTCTGGATGTAACAGAAGAACAGCTTCGCGATGCCATTGCCGATTATCGCTCAAAATATGGAGTCTGTACCAAATATCAGAACTACTATATTATGTTTGAACCCTATCTGATGATAGGAAAGAAAAAATGAGGACAACGCCATCGTCGTCCTCATTTTTCTATTCTTTCTACAAAAAATTCCATAGACATTACTATCTATGGAACTTAACAACTCCCCGGAGTTGGGTTCGAACCAACGACCCTTCGGATTAACAGCCGAATGCTCTACCACTGAGCTATCGAGGAATACTATAAAATTGTCTCAGCTCTTATCACTGAGTAAATGGAGAATACGAGATTCGAACTCGTGACCTCCTGCTTGCAAGGCAGGCGCTCTCCCAACTGAGCTAATCCCCCGTTCAAGCTGTTCAGTTATCACCGACAGCTATTAAAATATACCATATCGCACAGTACCTGTCAATAGATTTTTTCAATTTTTTGTAAATATATATTTTATCTTCAAAACCGACTTTTCAAGATCGAAAATCCTCTCTTAAAATGACAACAGCTTCGTAATCAATATATTGTTATCATACAAAAATGTCAGAATACTGCTTTTTTTCAATCATCTCAAAGCAAGACTGCCCAATCGCATTATTATACAATAATGTTATGATCAAAAACAAGAGCCAGACAATCACCAGTGCCGCCGCTGCTCCGACAACCGCTCCGCCCAGGTGATTGAAAAAATCCCAGAATCGGAAGCTCGCCGATCAGATCTACTGCAGCCATCAGTGCCCTGACAAGAATCCAAACAAGGATAAATGTAACAAGAAACGCCACAACCTTGAGGATCATCCTTGCAATATACGATGCCGCATACTCAGGAAATGACTTAACTCCCAGTTCCTGATAAATTGTGCTGTTATTGTTTTCCAGCAGCCGGTTTTTCAAAAACTCCGGCAACGCTGCATTTTCAATCTCCTGAATCTGCACTTCTTTTGGAATCTCTCCAATGATATTCAAAATATCCTGAATGTTGATCCCCAACTGGTTCCAGTCCAGATTGTTGATATCCGCCAGCTGATCCTGATTCAATTCTCCAAGTGAAGTACCGCTTAAATCTGCATTTTTCAATGTATCTGCAGAAATCTGAGGCATGAACATCTCCATACATTTTTCTTCAATCATCTCATCCGCAGGTGTCCATTTAATAAGCGCATCACTGACATAAGGCGCCAGAAACATAACCAGCACGATCGACAGAACCGTAGCCAGCAACGAAATTCCGATTTTGAGCAGTCCTCTGACATAGCCTGCCACGATACTGATCAAAAATATCACTCCTACAATAATCAATAACCAATTATCCATATTTTCTCCTAATTTGTCAGGTAAACAAGCCGCAGTTCATCTTCACCGGCGATCAGGTATCTGTGAATTCCGGCAGCCGGAATCACTTCCTGTGCTTCTATTCCCCAGTCTCCCTTAAATCGCTGTATTCCTGTGTCGCTGATGATACATCCCTTTGTTCCGTCGAACATGATGATCTCATCTCCTGCTATCTTTACATGACTATATTCTCCCGTTATTTCCCGGTTTATTATCTGTTTTCCCGTTTTATCATAAAGCTGCACTTCATATCCTGATTTATCTTTATTCGTAAGAATAAACCCGATATACCTGTCCGAGTGAAATTCACTGCGTATCTCCTGATTCAGCTTCACTTCGGTTTTCTTTTTCACGGACTTTGTACCTTCATAGATCACAAATGATTTATCACCAACCGCAACGGATGTGGACGCGTCCATATAAAACACATCCGGAACGACTGTCTGCTCAAAATCTTCTGTATAAATCAGGTTGTCCGTTTTTTCCTGACCTTCTTTTCCAAAATTATAAAAAGCAACCATGGACTTCAATGTTCCGTTTTTTGTGGAAAGATACGATACCATCAGGTTCTCCCCATCCGCCGACATATCCAGTGAGATTGGATATCCGGTACTGTTTAGATTCACCTGATGCTCTACAAGTATATTTCCCACTGCATCATAGGAAATGATCTGCGGCGTAGATTCGTTTTTCAGAATTGCGCTTACAATCCCCTGATTTGAAACAGAAATCTTTTCAATCGGAAGCGTAGTCTCAATCTCCCCCTTTAATCCACTCTTCTGAAAGATCATAATCGTATTACCGCCCACATCTGCTATTGCAAACACATCCTCATTAACGTCCACTATCGGATTCTGGATCTGACAGGGCTGAATCCATTTTTCCTTATTCCTTTTATTCAGAAACACAACGCCATCTCTGCTATATCGGATCACACCGTCTGAAAATGCGATATACTGGTTGCTGTCTTCTGTATCTTTCTTATGTGAGTCCGCTGTTGCAACGGACGTATACGTCTGATTTTCAATCACAAGATAGGTTCCTGTCACGATCATGGCTGCCACGACGATCCGGATCGTCCACTGTCCCAGCACGCTTCTTCTGTGCCTTTTGACCTGCCTCCGAATGATCTCCATATCTATGGATCCAGAAAATCGAAACCGCGGATTTTTCTTTTGCTTCATATCCGACCCCTTATCATTTTGTTTTATTTTCCGATTATAGCATTATTTTATGGTAATAGCAATTTCTGACCTACATAAATCAAATTTCCATCCGTAATTCCGTTCATCCGACAGATAGAATCTACATGCGAAACATCTCCGTAGGCCTTTTTGCTGATGATCGCCAGTGTATCTCCCTGCTCTACTACGTACACTCCTTCTGAGGAATCACCTTCTCCTTCTGTGCTCTCCTGTTCCTGAACAATATCATCTGCTTTTTCTTCTTCCTGTTTTGTTTCCGGATCTGATGCATCCTTTTCTGATGGTGGTGTTTCTTCCTGTTTTTCCACGTCTCCCTCATTGGATGTCTCTGTCACTTCACCGCTCACCGGCTGCACTTCCTCTGTATTATTTTCCTGTAAGACCGCTGACGACGCCTGACTCATCACTTTCTGGACAGCTTTCATTTTCCCGAAATTATTGAGTGTCGTAACTCCCATAATAACTGCCACCAGTATCAGTATGGAACTTGCCACATACATCAGACGGTTGTTTTTTTTCCTGATGCGTCCGGCTTCCTCGACTGCGGACCATGTTCCGAAAGTCCTGAGCAGCTCGATCCTCAACAGTTTCCGAGGGAGACACCCCATTCTTTCTTCGAGCAGCAATCATATAGTTCTGCATACATGGATTTTTCTCATAATATGTATAACGACCGCCGATCTCCATCAGATCATTCAGTTTATGCACAAAATAAGATTCTTCCTTCTCTGCGGAATCCTTCATAACAAAAACAGTATTCTGTTTCGGGAACGATTTTTTATGAAGTTTCACTATGTTGCTCTTTGCATCCAGTTCTACTCCGGGCTGTGCGACAAACCAGCCCAACATTTCTCCGTCTTCAAAATACTGTTTACAGTCCTCATATGCATTTTTCCATGTTTCATCATCGATCACGTATTCATTGCCGACCAGCTTCAAGTCGTGCATCTGAATCGCACCATATATGTATAC
>ENA-OPYU01000117-OPYU01000117.1-human-gut-metagenome-genome-assembly--contig:-NODE-117-length-30171-cov-3.929903_pt1 | contig 30171 bp, 30 predicted proteins | sample MGYA00242637_ERZ504482 | MGnify/ENA primary metagenome ERZ504482 (study PRJEB26092, sample SAMD00036237) | human gut metagenome | host: Homo sapiens | study: EMG produced TPA metagenomics assembly of... | reverse complement strand
AAATAATTCGTTCAGCAAGATATATCACATTCAAGCTGTGCAGTAGCTGCCCTTATAAGAATGAATTCTATGAGACACTTTCAAATATCGGTAAGCTGAATGTACAGCTGGAATAGCAACTATTAACGAACCTTGATAGCTTAACAATTGCACTCTGAACTCTGCCACAGGGATTTTATACCCTTTTGACGGGTTAATTGAGTGATGTTATGGCTGCATGGATCAATTTTTAGATTCATGGCACAGTTATCGCTTCAGATACTGTTCCGTGAATAATTTAGGATTAGTTGTATTTTTCTTCCTTTAATTGGCATAATCGTATCTGCATACGCTATTATCTCTGAAGCCAATTCCTCGTACCCAGGCTGTAAACTGAAATAAATATCTGTCACAGGCGCTTCGTAAAAGCAAAAAGCAACTACCTTACTATTATCCTCCCAAATACGATTTCTATAAGAATATATGATATCCATCCAATATACAAACGATGAGAATGCATATTCAAAAAATGGAGCCGAGACACCGTTTCTCTAATCCCTCTCATAAATATCCAGCGTAAACTGATAGATTTTTCCACAATCCGCTAACACACTAAATTGTCTTGTTGTTATATTTTTCATTTTCAGCCTCTCAATATCTTTACACTCTTCCCCTCAGTAATCCCATTTTCATTAAATGCATCCACACGCACATAATATTCCTTTCCCTTAACCAGCGCCCCTATACGCTGCTCATTTCCGAATACCATATGACTGTGATAGAGTTTATCAGGCTGACTGCCCCACAAAATATTATAACCTGTGGCATTTGTACCTTCTATTTTCACCATCATATCCAGCTCATTTTCCCTATACGCTTCAAACTCCGGTGCTTCCGGCTTTTCCCCGTCGCCCACGCCAAATATGCGTAAACCGGAAACGCAGGCCGTCTGCCCATATGGTACTTCGATTACCGTCAGTTTCAGGAACCGTGCCTGAACGCCTTCCAGCCTTACAATCAAGTCGTGGGGTAAGTCCGTATCTGCTTCTGACTTATCCTCTATCATAAAATAATTTTTACCATCAAGAGAACCCTCCAGTTTCCAGCGGGTCACATGGTCTTTCTCTTCGATATAACGAGCTTGCGTAGTTCCTCGGATTTTCCCCGGCACAGGAATATCGATACCATCATCTGCAAAATTAATCTGTACAGCGTTTACCGTATAACTTTTTTCCAGATCTACCTGAATCCACTCACCGCACTTAGCTGTTGCGGCACGCCACCATGTCTGCACATTTTCATCTACAGCATATTTCGGTTCTTTTTTCTCTGTAAAGGAAGACGCGGATGCCGTTTTCCCGTAACTTAATAGATACCATTGAGGCTCCTTCCATGGGTCCATCCTGTCGTCTTCTACTTCCATCGGCCAATCACCATAACGCTGGTTACAGAAAAGCTCGCCGTCTTCATCAAATCCTGCCGGCCAAATTCCTACGCGTCGCTCAAATGTATGGTTCATACTAATCCGCATCGTGGATGCATGCCACAGATTCCCTTGTTTGTCCCGCATCGTCGAGCCATGCCCGGCTCCCGGCAGGAAGCCACCCGGCTTATAGGAATATGGGTTATTATCCGCCAGCGTAAAAGGACCAAGGGGAAAATCGCTCACATAAACCCCGTCACTATATACATTGTACTCTGCACCTGTACATGCATACTGGAGATAATACCTGCCTTGATATTTATCCATCCATGCGCCTTCAATAAATGGCTTACGGCTCACATGTCCATGTAATTGCATAACCATACTCTCCGGCAGCATCGCTTCTTCTATATGATGTGACTTTAGGAACTCCTGATAACGCACTTCAATTTCTTCTTCCGGAAAAGGCGGTGCACAGTGATTCTCCCCGCTTCTCTCATACCCCTTTGTCCATGCGTCACCCCATATCAGTTCTTTCTTCTCCGTCAGAGGCTTCATAGTCTCAGGGTCAAGCTCTACGCCCCATATAGGTGTCTGATTAGAGCAACCCCAGTAAAAATACATTCTGCCGTCATCATCTATGAAAAGATTCGGATCCCAGAAGGGAAACGTTCCCTTTATCTCCTCATAAGGTCCGTTTATAACGTCTTTGGTCCGATAAAAATTGCATGCTTCTTCCTTCTTGGAAGCACAGATGTATATATAATCCCCCACCACTCTTGCATCCGGCGCATAATCATACAACGGAAGTGATTCCGGCAGACGGTGGCTTTCCCAATGCACCATATCCTCCGATATCCATACGCTGAGCGTCATAGATGCGAAAATATAATATTTCCCTTGAAACTGAATCATTGAAGGGTCTGCCGCTTCGCGCGCCACCTGCACCGACGCATCGCCGGACATTCCCTGAACCTGCGGTTTATTAAACTGATACCGGTAAGGTACATTTACCGGATTACAAAAATATTCCTTTCCCATGAACCATTTCTCCTTTCAGCAAAACTCAAACCCACTGCCAGTCTATGCTACCACTTCCCCTATATGTAAAATATAAAGCACGTACGCCCGTCTCTATATGAAATTCTCCAGATTTCTCCTGCCAGTCTGCCGATGGGCGTACCGGAATAACTGCCCTGATTTCCCCATCCTTTTCATCCTGCATCAGCATTTCACCTTCTGCATTTCCCCGCACGTTGATTCTAATCCGGCTGCTCTGTCTGATATCGAAGTATTTAAATTCGGCCCATGCGCCATCCCGCAGATTAGCAATATATCGATTGGGATTATCCTCTCTGTCTTCTCCACCCTGCGTAAAATAAGGATGCCTCTCTTCTACTGCCGTTTTTTCTTTCTAGTACATGAAAGTTCCTCCGGCACTTGATAAATTGCAGACAATTCGGGCTTCATATCTTCCCGTTCCCTGCAACGATCCTCCGTTTAAGCCGCAGCTCGTAACTTCTGTTTGTGTAATCCTTCCATCTTCTGCAATCTTTATCGGCTCTCCGCACATTTGTCGGGAATTACGGTGGCGGTTAGTATGCCGGTGATAAAATACATACCACTGTCCCTCTATTTCCACCAATCCGCCATGGGTATTACTCAGGTAATTCACAGCCTGCTCCTCTTCTACAATGCCGATATCTCCAATACTGACAATAATACCCCCATATCGGAACCCCTTCACAGGAGATTCGCTGACTGCATAACATAAATCATGGCTTTTGACTGAGGAATAAATCATATAATACCGCCCATTAATATTCCGCAGGCCGCTTGCCTCAAAAATCTATGCCCCTCAAAATCCGTTCCTTCCGACAAAACCTTCCCGGGAACTGCCAACACAGGATCGCTCTTTAGTGTCAGTATATCCTTATCCAGTTCGACACAATATGAACCGTCTATCTGAAACATCCCTGCAAGATATTTCCTCATGGGTGCGTCTTTTAGATAAGACAACCTCGTATACAGATAGATTCTTCCGTCATCATCTTTTAGTACTTCCGGATCAAAATTAAATACATCTCCCTGTTTTTGTCCATATAAAATTCCATCCACATAACGGATATGTCCATAAAATTGATATTCCCCTGCTGGCTCGTCACAGACCGCCACAGAGACAGTGGGCGAACGATGCAGACAGTAAAACAAATAATACCTGCCCTCTTCTCCTATCTGCACATCCGATGCAAATAGATGCTGTGTACCGTCTTCGTTTAGCGGCTCCTGCACGGAACGGTAAATAACTCTATCTTTTTCCATGCCCCCAGATCATCAATCGGCGCTGACCAGCACACATAATCATTCCTTCAAAAATCCTCCTCGTCAAACCGGTCATTACTTTCGTAGACATACAACCTGTTTCCGAATACATAAGACTCCGCATCTGGTATATATTCATAACTCGGCAAAAACGGATTAAATGCTTGTGTTTTCATTTCTTATGAACTCCTTTACATCATTATGAAATGGCCACTACAAAACGACTATCTGATATGACCTCTACGCCTTGTTGACTTCGTATGAGTATTCTCCTGCACTAACTTTTTCCATCCTGCCGTCCGGAAGATAAATTTCTGCTTCCACCGGCACCGCTACCGTAATCATTACTTTCTCACCCTCATATTTCCATGCAGACTTGATTTCCCCTGCTCTGGAAAGATAAGACCCTGCTGCCCTTCCAAGACGTTCATCCGGATAAGGCTGTATTTTTACTTTACGGAAACCCGGCTCCAGAGGCTTTATCCCTAAAATATATTGATAGTAAAATTCTCCTACACTGCCAAATGCATAATGGTTAAAGGAGACCATATTATCATCTGTTATTTTATCTTCGTTTACTGTACCATCTTCACGGATAGCATCCCACCGCTCCCATGTAGTGGTAGACCCCCCTGTCAATCTGGTACATCCACCCCGGACATCCTTCCTGAAGCAGAACATCATAAGCAAGCTTCGCCTCTCCAGCCTCCACCAGCATAGGAAGCAGATGCTCCGTAGCAAAAAATCCTGTCGTCAATCCTTCCCGTCGGACATTTTCCACAAACTTCTTCATAACCTTCTGACGCAGTTCCCCTTCCGGAATGACAAACTTCAACGCCATGATATACGCAGACTGATAATCATCCGCTACATCACCATCCTCTTTTACAAACATTTGAAGGTAGGCATCTCTGGTTGCCTGATACTGTGCCTGATACCGTGCCGCGTCCTCCTCATAACCAAGCGCCTTTGCTGTTTCGCTTACCACCTTTAAGTCATGTACGATAAAGGAATTGGAAATGGGATTATTATGCTGTGCCTGCCATGCCATATCCTTTCCAAGCGCCAGCCAGTCACCTAAGGATACCCCAAGCCACAGATTCCTGCCCTCCATCTTCCGTATTTCCGCCTCCACAAATTTCTTCATACTTTCATACTGCTGTGGAAGCGCCTTTTCATCTCCAAACTGCCAGTACATCAGCTCCGGAAGAATCGTTACTGCATTTCCCCATCCCAGCATGTTCACAAATCCAATTCCTGCCGGTCCGGTTTGGGGTACAGTGGCACAGACATACCCCTCCGAGTTATCAAGCTGCCCCAGTTCAAGGTCACGCAGGAAATTTTTCCAGAAATCATTCGTGTCAAAATTATATGCACCTGTTAAAGCAAACACCTGTCCATCCCCTGTATATCCCATGCGTTCATCTCTCTGGGGACAATCGGTGGGAACTTCCACATAATTGGATTTCTGACCCCATACCTGATTCTCGTATAATTTCTGCACCTTCTCATGTCCGCATTCAAAGAACCCTGTCCGCCGCATATCCGTATAAAGGGCATACGCCTTTACCATCCCCGGCTTATACTCCGCCCCGGAAAGTTCCACATAACGGAATCCCATATAGGTAAACCTTGGACGATAAGTCTTTTTTTACTGCCCCTGCATGATAAATGACAGTCGCCTTTGCCTTCCGAAGATTGGCAGTATACAGGCTGCCGTCCTGGTTCAGGATTTCTCCATGTCGGATTGTTAACGTCTCACCCTCAAAAAACTCTGGGTGAATCTCGACAATTCCCGCAAAATTCTGTCCGAAATCCAGAATGGTCTTTCCTTCTGATACTGTTACATTTTTAACTGGCATCTCTTCCTGTATACGCACTTCTGTCAGGGTTTTTTCCAATGCAAAATCTGTTGTTCCCGTATAGGCAACAGGATTTCCGATTACATTATTTCGCCCATCTGCAAAGTATATTTCTCCGTCATATTCTCCGGCATATTCATAGGGAGATTCCAGTTCATCCACATCTATTCCGGAATGAATCTCTTTCTCGCTTCCATCGGCAAATTTAAGCTGCAGTATCCATGAAACTGCCGGCTTTTCTCCGTATATCTGCGTCTGGTTCTCACATAGAAATCTTCCGCAGTACCAACCCTGTCCCAGATAAAAGACCAGCTCATTTTCCTCACTCCCAGTATTCAGAAATGCCGTCACGTCATGCTCCTGATAAAGAACCCGGCGCGGATAGTAAGTATAACCAGGGGCAAACATCTGCTCTCCTGCTTTCTTCCCATTCAGTTCCGCTTCATATACCCCCAGTGCCGTAGAATAAAGTACGGCACTGACAACATTTTCTCCAGAAAATTTCTGGCGGAAAACTGCCACATCTCCCTCTTTATATTCCCTGTCTATGGCAATAAATAATTTTTCAAATCCTGCATTTTGACTCATCCTTTCTAGGTGGTAAACTATACTCATGACAGTCGGACGAAATTATACATACTTTTTCATAAATTCCGCTGAAAGCTGTATGGATTTTACTGGTGATTTATCCACCCAGTTCTTATGGCTCTCCAGTATCACCGCATCCACTCCCGCCGCTTTCGCCTGCTCTACAAGAGCTTCCAGATTCATATTCCCATACCCCAGCTCCATGCTGTCTGATTTCAAGATAGGTGTCATCGACGCTCCTGTTACTCTGCTTCCCCTGTCATTGATATGGTAAAGCCTCAGTCTATCTCCCAACTGCCGCATCAACTGTAACGCATCCACTCCCGCTTCCGTAGGCCAATAAGAATCAAACTCAAAATTCACATACGCCGGATCCGTCTCTTCCATCAACATCCTGTATGCCGTCTTGTCTTTTGATACCTTGCGAAATTCACAATTATGGTTATGGTATAAAAGTTCTACGCCGCCCTCTTTTAGTCCTTTTCCTGCTTCGTTTAAATCCTCCGCCAGTTTCCGGACTGCCGTTTCATCAGAGTAATCAAAACGGTACATCCCTGTTATGACCACATATTTTGTTCCAAATTTCTTCGCTTCTTCAATGACAATTTGCGGCTCCCTCTGGATGGTTCCCAAATCCTCATGTACACTTACCACCGACAATCCTGCCGCCTTCACCAGACCTGCCCAGTCCAGATTCCCGCCTTTTCCTACCGGCATCCCTGCCATCTTCGTCATCATGCGCACCATAAAGGACGTGGGACGGATCATAAATCCATTTAACTCAATCCCATCATATCCTGCTTTTTTGATAGCAGATAGTGTCTGCACAGCCTGATTTTCTTTTGCAGTCACTGTCCCAAGCATAATCTGCTGTACTGCTCTCATCGGCATTACGATATCCTCCTAATTCCATAGTCACCTTTCCGGTCTTTTCATCAATCGGTAACTTTCTTAATCTTCTGCAAAGCATCATTCAGTGCCTTTATATCTTCCGGTTTTATCACATCTCCTGCTTGTTTCAGCATACTCTGCAGGGTCATTCTCTGCATCATGCGCTGCAGCGCCGGATTATCCTTCACACTCTCTGCCACATCTCCCCGGCTCGCCGATGCCTTATCCGTCAGTCTCTGTACAATTGCATTTGCCTCCGGGCTTTTGGCAATCTCGCCAAGAGTATCCCCAAATGGAATAACAGTCCTTACGAAAATCTTCCTTGTCAAACCAGTTAACAATATCTCCTTCTTTCACAAACAGATAATCTTTATTGACTTCAGCGACCTTCTTTATAGTAATTTCGTCCCTGTATTCGCCTGCCTGAGCAGTAACCGTATGAACACCCGATATTGGAACTTCAAAACAGAATACTCTGCTGCCATTCTGCTCTTCCACAAGTTTTCCGTCTACATACAACGTCACCGAAGGTTGATTAGAATACACCTTAATCTTTGTCACTTCCTCTGCCCGGTCTACATACCGCCGGCCGCACAGATGGACAAAAGCTTCTTTGCTCCAATACGCTTTATACAGATAAAATGCATCTTTTCTGAGCTCGCGGTCAATCGTTACCAATCCTTTTTGGTTTTCCCCATGTTTGCCGCCCTCGTCTCTTCCGTCAGCGGCAAAATTCAAACATATTCCACACATGAGTCGCCCAGAGCCATGGACGTTCTTCAATCATACGCAGCATGTGCTCATGATACAGGCACTGATATTCCTCTGTATAATCCCCCCTGTCAGGCTGGGAAGAATGATATGCAGGATTTGCGTCCGCCCCGTATTCTGAAAATCCAATGCAGCGATCCGGGTAAGCACTGTGATACTCGTCAAAGAATTCATCCGTCTGAATCATCTCTCCCACATACCAGCCGAAATAAAGATTATAGCTATTAATATCCGGTATCTCCAGCAATGGGCTTTCCTTTTCCAGCATAAACACGTTTGCCATTACAGTTTTCCTTGTCTGATCCAGCTCATGGCATAACCGGTTCAGTTCCCGATGGTTCTCTATCAATTCTTCATTTACTGCGCTTGCTGCTGTGATCTCATTAGAAAGTCCCCAGCAGACAATCGACGGATGGTTATAATTCTGGATAACCAGTTCCCGCATCTGGCTTAATGTATTTTCTCTTCCTCCAGACATATGCATCGTAATATAAGGAATCTCCGCCCAGACGATGATTCCGTTTTCATCGCACAAATCATAGAATTCCTGCGCATGCTGATAGTGGGCAAGACGGATGGTATTTGCCCCCATCTCCCTGATTATCTCCATGTCGCGCACATGATGCTCACGGCTCAGGGCATTCCCCGTTCCTTTGCAGTCCTGATGACGGCTTACACCCCGCAGTGGATAGAAACGTCCGTTCAAGAAAAAGCCCTTCTGTGGGTCAATGGAGAAGTGACGGCATCCAAATCTTACAGTGACCGCATCTCCGCTTTCCAGTTCCGCTTTAGCTGTATAGAGGTAAGGGTCATCCACACCATCCCACAAATGTACCTTGGACAGTTCAAATTCCACTTTTGCATATCCTTCTGTAACCAAAGCCTGTTTTGTCTCCTCCGCAACCGTTACAGTGACCACATCAGCACCACCCTCTGTATACACTTCTACAGTTACCGTTGCGCTTGCCGCTTCTTTCCCTTCCCCAGCCAGAGTGACCACAGGAGTTACTTTAATCCCATCTCCCCCGTGATACTCCATAGCAAAATGGCTCTCAGGCACTATGACGAGACGTACCATGCGGTACAGCCCTCCATAAAAGTAAAATCGGCTTTTTGCGGATACACAGTTCCATTGTCCGAATTATCGACAGCGACCACCAATTCATTTTCCGCCGTCGTAAGTTTCTCCGTAATATCTACACGGAACCGTGAATATCCTCCTTCGTGATGAGCCAGTTTTTCTCCGTTTAAGTATACGTCCGCTGTCATGGCAGCACCGTCAAATTCCAGATAAGCCTTCTCCCCTGCTTCTAACTCCGGTTTTTCCAGAAGGCGGCGGTACCAGCAGGTTCCCCTGTGATAATCATTTCCTCCATCCTGCCCGTCTAAAGCATTCCATGTATGCGGCAGTAAAACACCTGTCCCCTCTGCGGCTGTCGCTTCCTGAACATCCTCGGCATTTTTTACAAAAAACCAGTTATCTTTTAATTCCGTTATCTTTCTCATGTGCTTGTTCTCCTGTCCTGTTCATTTAATTATATTTTACCGCTTAACCTTTACTTATGTGTTTACTTTTCCATAATATGTTTTTAAATTAATGAATTCTAAGACAGAATGAAAGAGACTGCCACACAATGTGAAAACCCGCAAGGGTGACAGCCTCATTATCAAACATAACCATATTCAAAAAACAAATACCTCTTGATAATAAATATCACAAACAACGCTATTTATTACCTAACGCCTGATTCATTCCCTGAATCATCAACTCAATCTGTGCTGCCATCTCTGCACCAGCAAAGCTTGCCAGAGATTTTAGGGGCATTCCATACATCATTGCCTTCATCATCTCTGCACCCGTACCAAGGGTATCCTCAACATTTTCTGTTGGATCTGACTGCATGACTCCCATTGCTCCCTGCATATTCTGCATCAAACCTCCGATGATCGGCGCGGTCACAGGATGCGCCATAAGCTCTCCGATCGTTGTCGCTCCACTGACGTACAGAGGAAGCTGCTTTTCGGTCTTGAAGGAAAGTTCCCCTCTCAAGGCAATCTCGTCACTTGCATGCCCTATCAACACCTCGTAAGTTCCTGAAGGTGCATACCAATCGCCAAGCCCTTCATGGTAGAAAGATAAATCCCTTGCAGTAAGTGCAAATTCTACAGTCTTTGTCTCACCCGGCTGCAACTCCACCTTAGCAAAGCCCTTTAGTTCCTTCACAGGACGCCCTGCTGTGCCGTTTTTATCGCTGACATAAAGCTGTACTACTTCCTTACCGACCATACTTCCTCTATTTTTAACATCTACGGTTACTTTTACACAACCCTTATCATCCAGACTTTCTGCAGGCATATTCAGATTACTATACTCATATTCCGTATAAGAAAGTCCATGTCCGAATGCCCAGCGCACTGGCATTTTTCTAGCATCATAATAACGGTAGCCTACATAGATTCCCTCCGCATAATCCACATTCACTCCATCGCCGGGGAAATTCAGGTAACTTGGATTATCCTCCAGACGAAGCGGGAATGTCTCTGCCAGACGTCCTGAAGGATTTACTTCTCCATAAAGAAGTTTATCTGTTGCTTCTCCCACGCCCTGACCGCCAAGATACATTTCCAGAATAGCTGCTGTTTTATCTGCCCAAGGTACTTCAACCGGACTTCCATTGTGCAGCACAACAACCGTGTTAGGCTGTACTTTGATAACTTCCTCAATCAGTTTATTCTGGCATGCGGGAAGTTTCATATCCTTTCTATCATAGCCTTCCGCTTCCATCATATCAGGCAGTCCCGCGAAAATAACTGCCACTTCGGCATCCTTTGCCGCCTGCACAGCCGCCGCCAGTTCTTCCGCGTTTTCTTCATCCTTATCAAAGGGGAATCCTTTCACATAAGATACGGTTCTGCCTTTTTCCTTTGCACTCTCCAACGCGGAAGTCACTTTACTGGAATTGATATGACTGGAACCTCCGCCCTGATAACGGGGTTTTTCAGCATATTCGCCAATGTATACTACTTTTGTTCCTTCCTTCAGCGGAAGTATTCCATTATTCTCCAGAAGAACTGCACACTCTGTCTCTATTTTTACCGCTTTTTCATGATCTGCATCCCTGTCAAACACAGCTTCCGGATGGCGGTTATCCGCATAAGAAAACAATACCTTTAAAATACGCTCTACTGCCTTATCAAGCAGCGCCTCATCCAGACTGCCATCTTTTACTGCCGCAATGATCCTGGCATCATTTACCCCATGGCTGCCCGGCATCTCCAGATCAAGTCCCGCGACAATCCCTTTCACACGGTCTGCCACCGCGCCCCAGTCTGTCATAACATAGCCTTCAAATCCCCACTCATCCCGTAAAATCTCTGTCAAAAGATGTTTGTTTTCAGAGGCGTATACTCCGTTAATCTTATTGTAACTGCACATAATCGTCTTAGGCTGCGCTTCCTTTACCGCTGTCTCAAATGTGGGTAAATAGATTTCCCGGAAAGTACGTTCCGACAAATTAGAAGAACAACTCATACGGTTATACTCCTGATTATTTGCGGCATAGTGTTTCATGCTCGTTCCCACGTCCCAGCTCTGTACACCTCTGATATAGGAAGCAGCCATTTTGCCTGCAAGATATGGATCCTCGGATAAATATTCAAAATTCCGTCCGCAGAGAGGGCTTCTCTTAATGTTTACAGCCGGTCCCAACAAAACACTTAAATTTTCTGCCTGGCATTCTTCCCCAAGGGTCTTTCCCATTTCGTTCATCAAATCCGTATCAAAGCTGGAAGCCGTGGCACAGGCTGCCGGAAAACAAACCGCCACAATACTCTCGCCAATCCCAAGATGATCTGCCTCGCCGGGCTGCTTTCTTAATCCGTGAGGCCCATCTGATACCATAACCTCCGGAATACCAAGTCTCTCCACTTTCTTCAAACGCCAAAAATCCTCGCCGGAACACATCCCGGCTTTCTCCTCCAATGTCATTTCAGAGATAATTTTCTTAAGATCTCTTTCCATAATCTCCATCCTTTCTTTCATTATATTCGATATTGCTATTCCATCTTTACTTTTATGAAAATTTTACCCTCATTTATCCTTTCTGTATTGTCTGATTTTAATATATTTTATCTGATTTTAATTATCCAAAAAAATTTTTTTACACCACATGAGTTCTTCGGTACTGTGCCGGTGTCTCTCCCGTCACCTTCTTAAATACTCTGGTAAAATAACTTTGAGGAGAAAGATTCATATATTCTGCAATAATGGCAATTGACCGGTTAGAATATTTCAGCAGATTACAGGAAACCTGTATTTTTTCCCTGCATAATATAATCCGTCAACGGTTCATTTACCCCGTTTGTTTTTTTAGAAAAATCCCTGAAAGGTACGCCGGTAATGCACACCAATCTCTTTTTGCCAATTTACCTGTATGACAATTTCTTAAAAATTATGCTTCGCTACGTATTCCCTGCTCTGTTCCACATAAATCGAATGCGTCTCTGATTTTGCTCCTTTCCCCAGCCGTCCAAACTCAGCAAGCGCGTATTCCATTACTTTCCGCATCTCCATCACATTCGCTGCTTTGGCAAGTTTTTGTAAAAGCACATCACTTAATATATATGCAGCACTTTCTCCTACACCCGCTGCAATAGCATATCTGGTAAGTAAAGTGATTCCGCTTACTATGCCGTATTCCAGATTCTTTTTCTGTGACTGGGCCATAACACCCGCACTTTCCACCAAATCCTCAAAAGATTTACCCGTTCCAAACGAAAACTTCCCCTGCCCTCCTCCTATAATCCATTTCCACATCTGATCTTCTCTGGCAAATGGAAATGTTTTTGTCGCACTCCTCATTTTCCAATTCATATTCCACACGCCCGGCATGTAAACTTTCTTGAAATCGTCCCGGATCTATCCCATTATCAATTTTGACAACATTTTCATACTCATCTGTCAAAAGGCCATGTACAAACATTATTATTTCTTCCAGTTCCCCCATTTTCATCAGGGGAATATCACATACATATCCTGCCTTCGCTCCATGCTGTTTACAATACAATAAATAATCGTTCTCAGAATGCTCCTCCGTGTTCACAGGTCCCCAAATAACATAATCTCCCAGGTCATGAAACACATAATACCAATACCCGTTGTCATTCCACCCCTTGTATGTCTTCTGTTCCCTCCCATAATCCATCAACATTTGTAAAAGCTTTGGACTGTTAAATACCGGATCCTCATCCAGGAAACCGTCAAAAGGAACTGCAAGAAATTTTCCTTCTCTGCTTAAAATCCTTCCTGCCAGATGATACAGATGGTATACGTTTTTTAATATGTAGACTGCTTTATCCATTCATTTTCTCCTTGATTATCCTAAATGCGCATTTGTACTCTCATTTTCCAGAGCTTTAGACTGAAAAAATATATAAATTAAAAATAAATTTTTTGACATAAACACGAAATTTTACATCTTGGTATCTTTCTTTTCTATTATAATAAAAAAACAAATCCAATAAACACCATATTGAGAAATTATGAATTGCAAGGAGGATTTTCTATGGACAAATTTTCACCGGACTTTCTTTTGGGGGCTGCAACCGCAGCACATCAGGTTGAAGGAAGCAATGATAATAGTGACTGCTGGGCAATGGAACAGATGGAACATACCAGCTTTATAGAGCCATCTCTTGATGCCGTTGACCATTACCATCGTTATCAGGAGGATATCCGGCTTATGGCGGATGCCGGATTAAACGCCTACCGTTTTTCTGTAGAATGGGCGCGTATCGAACCAGAAGAAGGACATTTTGATGATGCACAGGCCGAGCACTATCTGGATGTTATTCACTGTTGCAAAGAACATGGTTTAGAGCCAATCGTAACCCTCCACCATTTTTCCAGCCCTAAATGGCTCATAGGAAAAGGTGGGTGGGAAGCAGAATCCACAGTAGACGATTTTGCCCGCTATGTCCGCTATATCATCGGAAAACTTGGAAATGAGCTTCACTATGTATGTACCATCAATGAAGCCAATATGGGAATTCAGGTAGCTGCCATTGCCAAGCGCTATACGCTGCAGATGCAGGCGCAGGCTGCAAAAGCTCAGAGTGCAGACGGTACTGTTCAGGTCGGAATCAATCTGGAGAAAATGATGGCAGACCAGAAAGCCACAGCGGAAGAAAATATCAAAGTTTTTGGAGTGGAGAAAGTAGAAAACTTTACTTCCATGCGTACTCCTGAAGGCGATAAGATTGTATGTCGTGCTCACGAAGCGGCGCGTGCTGTCATCAAAGAACTCTATCCTGAAATCAAAGTAGGTCTTACCTTAAGCTTACATGATATTCAATCCACAGCCGGCGGAGAGGAACATGCCAAAAAAAGAGTGGGATGATGAATTTACCCATTATCTCCCCTATATCCAGAATGATGATTTTCTGGGCGTACAGAACTATACCCGCTCCCTGATGGGCCCGGAGGGTACACTCCCCACTCCTGACGGCGCTGAACTTACTCAGATGAACTATGAGTTCTACCCGGAAGCATTGGAACATGTCATCCGTAAGGTGGCAAAAGATTTCAAGGGAGACTTGATTGTCACAGAAAACGGCATTGCTACCGATGATGACAAGAGGCGTATTGCTTTTATCGAAATAGCTCTCACAGGTGTTCAAAACTGTCTGGTGATAACCTTCCCGTACGCGGCTACTTCCATTGGAGTCTTATGGACAATTTTGAGTGGCAGAAAGGTTATTCCATGACCTTCGGGTTGATTGCCGTTGACAGAACAACACAGACCCGCCATCCCAAAGAAAGCTTATCCTATCTGGGAAGTTACCGTGGTTAATTCTACGTCAGCATAAAATATTTTGAATGTAAATGGGCTGTCGGATAAATCTGATTTTTAACCCCTAATACTTCAAGAGGAGATCTTCCTGTAACATTCAGGCTTTTTCAATGCCTTGAGTCAAAACAGGAGGGGCTCCTCTTTTCCATGTATTCTATTTTAGGGCGCACGAACCCCTTGCCCGGATTTTTTAGCCCCGCGCTTTTGTCTAAGCTGTTTTTTCCTTCCTTTTTCCCTTCGTATTTTTTGGGAGTTCTTCATACAGAAAGCGGTGGTATTTATTGATATTCCGACCGATTGCGTACAGCATAAACTCCTTATATACTTTTTTCTGCGGAACGATAGTGAAAAGCGTCGGAATTTTTCGTTTTCCTTGATATCCCCAAAGTGCCCTTCCGTCTGGATTGATCGGATCTGCCGGTTCAGGATCCCTTCAGGGTTTGTCTGTGCATTATATTTGTACAGACATCTGGCCTTATGCTCACAGCCGCTACAGTCTGCACATCCATACACTTCAAGGGTCTGGGTATAGCCGTTCTGTTCTTTGGTTTCCGTGCGGATATGCCGTAATGCTCTTCCGTCATGGCAGATATAATAAGGCTCATCCTCGAAGACTTCATATCTCATGTTGTAATATTTCCCAATGTCTTCTTTATACGCACGGGTCTTTCTCTTTTCATGATCCTGCAGCTTGATATAACTGGTGATCCTGTTTTCTTTCAGATACAGCAGGTTCTTTTCACTGCAGTAACCGCTGTCAGCAGTCACCTCTTTCAGGCAGTTTTCTCCGAAGGTTTTCCTGTGTTTTTCTAACACCGGGATCAGTGTGTTGTAGTCTGTCCGGTCATTGCTTACATATCCATGGATGATGAAATAGTTTTCTACTGCGATCTGAACGTTATAGGCCGGTTTTAGCTGGCCGTTGAGCATATGATCCTCTTTCATTCTCATAAAGGTCGCTTCCAGATCTGTTTTGGAATAACTGTTGCGTTCTTTCCCCATGATCTCAAAGCAGTCCTTATATCCTATCAGACGGTTTCCGCATTCTTCCAGTTCCTCATAAAGTTTCTGGATCTCCGGTTTCTTCTTCCCCTTACAATCAGTAAACAGGATTCCTTCCCCCGCTGCGATCTGCATCAGGTTTTTCTGCCGTTTCCGGATCTCAAGAGGGGAGCAGTTGTCGATCTCTATGATAGTATGGTTGGGGAGGTTTTTTATGCTTTGTCAGTTTCCGGTTCCAGTTTTCTCTGATCACTTTCCGGACTTTTTTCCATTCCCTGGATCACAAACATCCGTGCATCCCCAAGGTCGTATTTTGGAGCATACCCATTCTCATGCAGGAAGGTATTATACTTTGAATAAAGAGCATCGATGGTATCCAGCAATCCCACAAGATGATAATTGAGTGTCCCCCGCCAGACAAAGGTATAGCGGTTTGCATTTGCCTCGATTTTTGTGCCATCAATGAAAAGTTCGTTCAATGTAAGCAGGCCTTCCTTTTTCAGGCGGTGCAGGAACTGATAATTTAATTCGTCCAGAACTTCCCCTGTCAGCTTTTTTCCTTTAAAATCATAGAAAGCATCCCGCCTCAGTTTTTGCCCTTTCGTCAGCCAGATAAATGCCAGGTCTCTTTCACATAATTCTACAATGCGGTCAACAGCTCTCACCCCGCGCATGTTTGCATAGGTAACTACAGCGTACATCATAATTGGATGGTACCCGGTTCTTCCCCGATCTGAATAACAGGCCAGCAGGCCAGAAAAATCTAAATCTTCCATCACTTTTTTCAGAGTATAGACTGGATCGTCGTCAGGTAAATGCAATTCGAAGAAACTGAAGTTGATTTTCTGTTGCCCAAACTCAAAAAATCCGTTATAATAATCTTGTTTTAGCATAGTTCTATTTTAACGTAGAACGGGGAGAAAGATGGTTGTCGTTAGCCATCTTTTTCTCTTTTATGATAAAAAGTTTCAGGGGGCATTGTGACTGGATCAGTCACAATGCCCCCTATTTGAGGCTATCTATTTCCCGATAACCCCTTGTCTAATTTCTATCCGAGTAACCAGATGCATCTACAATAGCGCTGGCTACAACGCTGATATTTAATGGTATACTGAGAAACCTTTCAGCTTCCTCCCTCTCCGGAACAGTCAATAATTCTTCCATGGAATTAATGCGAGCAATATTACTGCCCAACAATCCAGCAGCTCTGTCTATGTATGAGCTCTCCTCAATCTTTCGATTGTGCCGCCGCTTTTTTCTCAGCAATACGCTTCTGAACTTCTACCATATCCTTTTTACTCAACGAGCAGAAATGCATAGCAATCAGCGTAATGATCCAGCCAATAATAGGGAAACCATACATCAATGCCATTGTCATCCAGAAAATACCTGCTGTTAATTCATCTGTAGGCTGCGGCATTGTTTCTTTATACCCGATCAAAGCAATCGCCCCAGTTGCAATAAGTGCACTGACAGAAGATACCAGCTTATCAATCAAACTATATACACCCGTTATAACCGCCGGTATATATTTGCCTCCACGATCCAACTCATAATCAATGATGTCTGCCATAAATGCATTATTTCCGGTTGTAACACCCATCTTCGTTCCAGTCGTCAGCAACATCAGAAGAACATATGCAATCATCAATGGCTTTGCGGTTGCAATGCTATGTGTATCTCCAAAAACATAAATTACAGTAAAGAAAGCAAATGAGATAAGCGTTACTATAAGACAATACCATGTCCAGTCCACTACCGTCTTCTTATTGCCGTGTTTTCTGGCATACCCCGCACTGACAAAAGCAAATAATATGGACGGAATAATTCCTATAGTAGTCAGCTGAGTAGAAATCGCCATATCACCGATAATAATACCTGCAGCCATCGTATTAATAATAGACTGGCTGGCAACCTGTTGTGCAATCTTATCGGAAGCGGCAGATGCAATGTAGCACTGCAGCGGGCGGTTGCCTTTGAGAACATCCACCATATCCTTTATTTTGAGCTTTTCTTTCTTCATATTCGTTCCGACAAAGTTTTCCGCCTTATCAAACTCCGTAATACCAATACATGTCAAAACAATACCTACTGTAGAAACCCCTACACACACCCAACAGGCAGATGCCAGAAATTCCAGATTAAATCCGCCAAATTTAGGCATAAGCTTCATATAGAATACAAGATTCAGGATTATAGGCACTAGATAATTAAAAATCGTACTGCAGACACCGATCATCGGACGCTGCCTTGGATCATTGGTCATCAGCGCATACAATGTCTGTACCGTCATGTTGAATATGGTATATCCAATGATATAAAGAACATACAGGAGTATAAAAGTTACGGTACCCCTTCCTTTCCCTGCTGCCCAGTTATACATCATAAGCAATGCAAGAACCATAATCGCCCAACCGCTAATCATCAAGATACGCACCTTACCGAAACGAGTATTAACTTTATCATAAAGGAACGCAAATATCGGATCGGTAATTGCATCAAAAATACGAGTAAAGGTCAAAATCCCTCCTACTGCCACTGTCGCAATACCATAACCGATACTTGCCGTATAGTTTGCAAGGCCTATGAGAGAATAAAACCCCATTCCAATAAATGCGCTGGTAGATACCATGATAATCTGCCATAATTTTGCTCGCCGATACATCACCCCATCGGCTCCGCCTTGACCTGATCTGTTTTGAAACATAATTAAATCCTCCTTCAATACACTCTTATTTCTATAATATTATTATAGAGGAAACTAAAATTACCCCTGTTTAAAAATCGCTGATTTTGTTTCATGTTTCGTGCATTTTATATTCTTTTTTGTAAAATAAAAGGAAATGCCGGAAGCCCATTTTCATTAAAAAGAGAAACTTGATAATAAGGTGTCTGGGCAAAAACAGCAGTAATTTCATTTGACATAATGGCTTCTTTTATGAAAACCGTTACTATATCTCCGTTTACACTCCATCCGGTAATCTCACACTTTTCTTCACCTGTATATATCTCCAGTTCCTGAAGTTCTTGCCCTTCCAGATGCAGGCTGACAGCATTGTCAAATCGAATACATATCTGCTTATCCTGTACTTTCATTTCCACAGCGACAGGAGCATCCCCCTGCACCGCTTCCTCATATACATGCTGTCTTGCACTCAATGCCATGCGTATTCCTATTGGCTGCTTATTTTTGGGATGAATATCAAACCTGTTTCCACAATCTGAAGTGGAAATCATATGCACATTATCAATATGCTCCCATGCATTAAACTGTTGTTTCCTGAGTTCCGGGAATTTATCCCCCCTGCACTGCATCCATCTTTCAAAAGGTGCAAGCTGGGCATATATGACCGGAAGCTCCTCTGCCCAGTCCTTTCGAAGCTGCTCCACCAATCGGGTAAACAGTTTTTCATAAATTTCAGGATGCGTGTCATCACTTTCTCCCTGATACCAGATGACTCCCCTAATGGTAAAGCCTGCGGCCTTTGACAGCATAGACTCATACAACCCACAGGGGCGATTTTCATCATGCGGGCCTGTTACCATAAAACTCTCCTGTGACATGCCGCTGTTTTCTGCCGTTCCTCCCTGCATTTCCATGCCTGCTCCGGCTGCCAGCTTTCCTACATGCTGCATCACCTGTTCCATCGTTACCGTATTTTTCATCATAAAATCGTTGATCATTTGAGCGAAAGGGCTTCCCATTCCCTTTCTCTTCGCATAGTTTATCCGGCAGTATGTTTCCATATCCAAATGTGCAAGATTCTCTTCATACTCACGCAGATACACTGCCAGTTCTTCGTCCGCTTCCAACATTTCCCGGCTGATCCATGCTGATGCGGAAGTTCCTCCCCAATTACAGCTGACGATTGCCACCGGTATGTTATAATGTTTCCGCAACTCCATTGCAAAATATGCTGCTACCGCCGAAAAACTTCCAATCGTCTCCGGAGTAAGACATCTCCAGCAGTTCCAGTCCTGATTACTTTTCAGCCCTCTTCTTCCTCCCCTTCAAAGGAATACTTTGCCACTTCATAATAACGTAAATGCTCATCCGGCCGGCTGCTTTTCATTTCTTCAAACTGACTGTCATACTTCATGGGAAATTCCATATTGCTCTGTCCGCCGGCAAACCATACCTCCCCAAAATCCACATTTCTGAACACAACATCATTTCCTATCCGGACAGTTACATTCTGTGCTGCTTCCTGCGGAGGAAGAAAAAAAGCAAAATCTCCTTGCGGCAGTTCTCTTTCGGCGACTTCCTTTTCATTCATATAAATAGTTACCGTCTTTTCTTCCGAACTGGTTCCCCACACTTTGCATGGCTTATTTCTCTGAAACGTCATGCCGTCTTGAAATATTTTTGCTAATTTGATCATAGACTCTCCTTGTTTACTTGTTCTATTTCTGTCTTTTGAATGTCAATGAATCACAAATCACTTCATCTTTGATTTGGAATCATGGAAAGCTGATCGTTAACCTGCTCTATTACTTCTTCAGGCATATGAGCATACTCCAATATCTGCCTCAATTTCATTCCCGATGCCATAGAAATCATCTCCAGAGTCATCTGCGGAGCTTCCTGCCCTTCCAGATTTTTCCTGTTTCCCTGCACCCCCGAGAAAACCTTCCACAACCTTCCATCCTTCCGGTTTTCCCATCACATAACCAAAAGTACAGTCAACGGATAAAAACTCTCCATCATTATCCGTCACATGCGCCTTGCATACGGGCTTTGTCATTCCGCCGTTTCCAAAATCCCCAAATACCTCTTTCAACCACCCGATAGAATCGGATACCCAGTTAGGAACACGTGAGGAAATAGTTGTATCACCACTCTGAACAGAAGTATCGCAGGTTGAAAATCCATGAGGTCCATAGGAATAAATATGGCTTTCAAACGAAATATCCGCCTGCACCAACGCTTCCATAAACCTGATACTGTTCATAACAGGAACAACAGCATCTGTCCGTGTTGCAAATATAAAACAGGGACAGGTATTTTTATCTACACAGGAAATTGTATCCGGCGCAGTAGCACAGCAGCCTTTCACATCGGAACCTGTCACCGGATATCCCAAAATTGCTGCATTTGGACGATTCTTTGACATTGTCGCCGCTGCTGCCGCCAAATGCCCTCCCGCTGAAAACCCAATTACTGCAACTTTATCGGAAAATACTTTCCACTCTTCTGCTTTCGTGCGAATCATTTCCATTGCCTGTTCATAATCCTGCAGGGGATTCGGCCACACCGAATGTTTCCCAACCGAATATCTAAGGATAAAAGCATGATACCCTGCTTTCAGATAAGGCATTGCGACCGGATCAGCCTCTCTTTCAGAGCAGAACTTATATCCACCGCCGGGAAGAATTAAAACTGCCGGGCGTTTACAGATATTCCGGAATTCTCCCCCCGTATCCAGAAGATAGGCCGTTAATGACACTTCTCTTGCTTCATTCAATACAATTTTTTCTACTTTCATGTCCTCGATCCTCCTATGATAATGTAAATTCTAAAATATCAATACTGCCCTCTCCTTGATAGCGAAGGAACAGTGGACAACGCGAAACTGCAATATCTGTCCTCTCCGCAACAATCCGTTCAGGCATAAAATCCGTTTCCGATACCGCCCAGTCATCGCTCTGCGAAAGCAGTATTTCTGCAACAGCTTCCCCGGATTCTCCGTTTAAGATTTCAAGCTTCCCTCCGGCGCCACGGGATACTACCGAAAGATGTCTGGTATTGGTCATATCAAAATATTTGTAACCTGCCTGACTGCCATCCTCAAGCCCTGTAATATAGGAAACCGGCGCATCCTTTTCTGTCTCCCCGTTAATCTCCGCCCCTTCCGGCTTCGGCGGATCATAATCTGGCCCATCCTGTGTCACACATGGACCTGTCATCTCCATCGGGTTAAGCATTTCTCCAGCTGTTTCCCCCATCAGTACACAGGCAATATATGCCGGATAAGTCCCACTTCCTTTCAACGGGCCGTCATTAAGACCGCAACTTGTGGATTCTACCATATCAATGGTTCCATCCGGATGAATGGTGATCTTCTCTGCCACCCCCTGTCTGGAAAAAAGGACTTCCATTTGTCACACGATGATCAAAAATATACCATTGTCCTTTTATGCATACCAGACCTCCATGACTGTTTCCTATTGGATAAGAAGCCTGCATAAGACTGCGTCCCTGATAACCAATATTACTGGAACAATGGATTGCCCCCTTATGAACAAAATCTCTGTCTGGGAAACGGCTCATGGAGTAGTTCAGCCCCGTCATGTTTGTTGCCGGATAAACAAGATAATACCATTCCCCAATATGCCGTATGGATGCCCCCTCAAAAAAGTTCGGTTCTGTATATACCCATTTTGCAGGAAGGAGAATTTGGGGCTTACTTATCACCGTAAGCATATCTGCAGCTAATTCCATCACGAAGCAGCCTTTAATCTCATGTCCGTATTGTCCGTTCTCCGGCTGGCTGCTACCTGTATAAAGCCATATTCTTCTGTCATCATCCACCAGAACTGCAGGATCAAAGGTAAACCATTCTTCAGATTTGGTTCCGTAAGCATGCCCGTCCGGCAGGCTCACATCTCCCAGATACTCATATTTCCCTGCCGGTTTATCACAAACTGCCACCGAAATAATGCTGGAATTCACTACAAAGTAATAGAGATAATACCGCCCATCCGGTCCCTGCACACAATCCGGAGCATAATATACCTGATTACGTGTATTCCACGGTGTCTGGTCTTTCCGGAAAATCACTCCTTCATATCTCCAATCTGACAGATCCTCCACTGGTGCAGACCATGCCACATAGTCGTTTTCACAATACCCTTCGGCACCAAACCTGTCATGACTCCCAAAAACTATACAACCTGTCCCCAAATACTCTGGGCTCCCCATCCGGAATATATTCCCACGCCGGCAGATAGGGGTTATATGCTTGACGTTTCATCCTCATCATCCTCCTTCTAAAACTTACTTTTCTTTCACATGAATAGACACTTCTTTTGTACCAAGTCCCTCACCGCTTACTTTTACTAATATGTTTCCTGACTTTTCACCTGCACGGATTACCGCCTGTGCTTTTCCATAGTAAGTTGTATGCTGCCTGCTATGGAAATCTTCTCCCATATTCGGTCTGGCAGAACCAAACGCCTGTAACGTGCCTGCACCGCTTACCTCTATCGATATAGGCATATCCTCTGATGATTTCGTGATTCCGTCTTCACCTATAAGATCAATGTTCAAATAACACAAATCCTGTCCGTCTGCCGTCAGTTCCGTCTTCTCTGCATTAACAGCCAAAACCGTTTTGCCTTTCGCTGTCTTTAATGAGTTTCGGGAAATTTCCTTTCCCTGTACATCATAAGAAACCGCTGTAATCGTGCCTTCTTCATAACGCACATTTTTAAAGACTGTCTTGCACTCTTTTGCTGTTTTTCTTCCGTAAGATTTTCCATTGACAAGCAGTTCTGCCTCTGCTCCGTTTGAATAAACTGTTACCTTGGTTTTCTTCCTTCACAGCCACTCCATGACCAACTTCCCACGGCATCCGTATCACGCCACATAGACACAGACCCCAGATCCCCGGCATGTGTCAATGGCTCCACACCGATTCCGGTCGTATTCGTTAATCCCCAGATAAGTTTGTTCCACTGCACCTCAGGACGGATTTTCCCACAGATATCAATAACACCGCAGCCGCCAGAAATAATCGGCGCATCATTTCCCGGTTTTTTAAAGCTTTTGTATCGGACTGTCCCGATACCAGCCTCGCCAAGATAATCCCACCCTGTCCACATGAAATCTCCTATCACATAAGGAAGCTTTTTCACAAGCTGCCAGTTTTTGTATAGATTTTTAGGGAGTGTCTCCGAACCGACAATCACACGGTTGGGATGCAGATCTTTGTCTATCTCATAGCGAGAAGCCGCATAATTGTATCCTCCGATATCAAGGCTTGCGAATGCTTCCTCTGATGCTTTATCCGCCGCCGGTTTGGCTGCCAATTTTTTCAATCATTCCACCGGCTATATTCATCAACATATTGAAAAAAGTACTGGTAGGAGCATTGTCCATTGTCTGGCTTCCATTCTGGTTTCTTTCTTCTTCCCCTTTTTATCCTTTCTTGTCACCGTAAATACCTCCTCCTTTTGCCGTCATACTGCAAAGCATAAGGTTAACTCCCAGAGTTACCGGTCTTGACGGGTCAATACTTCTTACAAACTCGGCCATTTTCCGACAGTACTCCTGACCTTCTGGCAACGCAAGCTCCGAAATTTCATTGCCAATCGAATTCATGATCACGCTTGGATGGTTATAATTTTTAAGCACCATCGCCCTTAAATCCTGCTGCCAGTTCTTTCTAAAATCAGCGTCGGCATAATCATATGGATTTTTATGTATCAACCACTGATCTGCAAATTCGTCCATGACATACATACCAAGTTTATCGCATGCCAACAGCAAATCCTTTGATGCAGGATTGTGGGAACACCGGATAGCATTAAAACCTGCCTCCTTCAAAATACGTATTCTACGCTCTTCCGCTTCTCGAAAAGAACATCCTCCAAGGATACCATTATCATGGTGAATACATGCCCCCCTAAGAAGCACTTCTTTCCCGTTTACCCGAAAACCTTTTGTATCCCACGACAATGTCCGGATTCCTAGAAATCCTTTTACACAATCAACTACTTTTCCATCATTAATCAATTCTAACTGATATTCATATAAGTAAGGATTCTCCGCGTCCCAAAGCTTCGCTTTCTGTATGTCCAGTGACAACTTTGCCAATGATTCCTTGATTTCTGCCAGACCTTCAGCAATTTTGCCTGCCCTTGTCAAATATTAATGCTCTCAGCTGTTCCCCGCCCGTAACGTCAGCCTCAATTTGTATCCTGTCAATTTCCGGTGTTGTGATTTTTCACTCCTTCCGGATGAATATAACATTCCCCTCCCACATAAAGGTTCACTTTGCGATAGATTCCACTGCCGGAATACCATCTGCTGTTCGGGCATTTTGAATTATCAGCAACCACTTTAAGCTGATTGCTCTCTCCATATACAAGGCCATTCTCTAACGGCACATAGAAATTAGAATACCCGTATATATTTGTGCCCGTAAGCTGTCCATTCAGATATACCTGCGCCTGCTGATAGATTCCCTCGAATTCCAATATTATCTTTTTGCCTTCCCATTCAACCGGCGCTTCAAAAGACTTCTCATAGACATATTTTCCACCTGGAAAGTATCCACATGCCCCTGCCGTAACTGCTTCTCTGCTTCTCTGCTCATAAATCATGGCATCATGGGGAAGCGCTACTTCTTTTTATCCCTTTCATGCCTTCTTATAAATATCCACCCTAAATTAAAATCTGATTTGACCATACCTTCTCTTCCTTCCATCTTTATATTCTTGACACAGATAATAAGCTGTAATATAATTGTAAATGATATAGTTATCACTTTATATAGCGTTTAAAAGAACTTTTTTACCATTTTTGATATCATATTCAATTTAAGGAGCTTAACATGTATCACCTCAGTACAGACACTACAGGAAAATGGAATATTGTGGGAGACTATAAAAATATCCTGAAACCATCCGGGTTCGTGCTGCCCTTTAACTACCGGACAGAAGTTCCCTTTGAACTTTTCTTATGCACAAGCCTTCCTGATAATCCGGATGCCCGTTTGATTATCATGCAGTCATCACCCAGCTCTTCCCTCTATACTTCCTTCAGCAATGCAGAAATTGCACCTTATATAGATAACGGAAAACTTCATCAGCATGACTTCTTTGAATTGATGTTTGTTATTGAGGGCACCGTATATCAAAACATTGAATATGAACGGCATGTCTATCCCGCCGGAAGCTGCTGCCTAATTAATACAAACACACAGCATATCGAAGAATATCATAACGCATCAAGAATACTGTTTCTGCAACTATCCAAAAATTTTGCCAGAAACCTGTTTACCGCGGAACAATATTTCCCGACGGAAGACGCCCTCTGCAATGGACTGATGAAGAATTTCTTTCTCCAGACTTTGCATCAGAAAAACCCTGCGCAGAAAGAGTATATTGATTTCATTCCCCTTAGAGATGCTTCGTGGGTGAAACAATATATCCATTCCATATTTGAAAAAATGTTCCATGAAATACAGGAACCCGTCTTTGGCTCCTCTTTCCGGCTGTGCGCCCTTTGTATGGAATTGTTCTGGCATCTGTTTGACCAAAATAACTATCACAACACACCCGTCAAACCCGGAACTGAACCAGAAAGAATACTGTTTGAACAGCTCTCACAATTTATGAAAAAAAGCAGGCAGAAAAGTTTCTCGCCGACAGCTTGAGGCGAATTTCAACTATTCTGGAGACTATCTTTATAAAATAATACGCAAGTATACGGGCCTTGGAATTCACGAATATAGTTCTTCACTCTGTATGACAAGAGCAGCGCAGTTACTGCTTTCCTCCAAAATGAATATTAATGAAATCGCAGAACTGCTTGGCTTTTGTAACTATACCCAGTTTTATAAAGCCTTTGAGGAATATTATCATATGACCCCCAAGACTTACCGTAAGACCATGCATTAATCTCCGCTCTGCTCTTCCACCTTTTTAACCAACATACGATATTGACGAAACAAAAGCAGTATGCTGACTGCCACAGACAGTATATCTGCTGCCGTATGTGCCACCGCAATACCTGAAAATCCTATCAACCCGTGAAACAGATACAAAGACGGAATCAGAAGAATTCCCTGCCGGAGTACTGACATCACAGTTGCCGGAACCGCACATCCGGAAGCCTGTACAAAATTAGTACTCAGATAGTACAGCCCGATAACAGGGCTGGCTATTACCAGAAACAATACCATTTCCTCGCCCATAACGGCAACTGAACTTTCTTTGATAAACATACTGATAATCTGGCTTCGACAAAAATAACAAAATCCTCCCGTCACCGCCCCGACGCCAATTGTAAGGATTGATACTTTTTGTATGATTTCCTTTAAACGGGCAATATCTTTCGCTCCGTAATTATATGCCAGAAATGGCTGGATTCCCATACAGATACCCATTTGTATCATCCCAATCAGCATCGTAGACTTTCCTGCTGCCGCCATGGCTGCAATTGCACCTGTCCCGTAACTCCTAAGCAGCCTGTTGGAAAATGTAGAGGCAAATCCGGACAATATACTGCTGAGTGCATTGGGCATTCCCAGAAAAGAACGAAACAATTCTTGCGGTTTTCGCCGCCAAGCGAATACTCATATTCAGTACAACCGCCTTTTTTCTCATAAAATAAACATAATACAATGTTCCCACGAGATTTCCGATTACTGTTGCCGCTGCCGCGCCTGCAACTCCCATTCCAAAGGCTAAAATGAATAACGGATCCAGAAGAATATTTACAAAAGTGGCTACTATATTCCCAACTATTCCTTCCTTGACCGCCCCTTCCGCCCGTATAATGGTTCCGAGCGTTGTAGAAGCAAGCATAAAGGGCACACCCAAAGCGCAGACGTACAAGTAGATTCCTGCATACGGTAAAATCTCCTCCGTTGCACCAAGTACAGGCAGAATAGCCTTTCCTGCAGACAGCAATACCACGCCAATTACAATCCCAAATCCTATGGCTCCCCAGAAACAAAGACTGGCATAAGCTTTTGCTTCCTGTATATGGTCACTGCCCAATGCCTTTGCAATCAGCACACAGCCACCGCTACCTAACATAGTCGCCACTGCTGCTGACAAAGAAAAAAGCGGACCCACCACGGAAACAGCCGCTACCTGTCTTGTATCTCCTAACTGACCCATAAAAAACCATATCTGTCATATTGTAGAGAATCATAACCAAAATAATAATTACTGAAGGAACGGCCAGTGAAAAAATAGATTTCCATACTGACTGTGTCCGAAATAATTTTTCATATTGCATTTTGTTTAGCCTCCTTACTTTTACCAATTTCTTTTGACAAACAGATTTCTCTTTTCGGATTTCTCCATTTTTTTATGACTATTCTATCTTAATTGCTAAATTTCAATGTTTTTGAATTCATGTTTTCTTTTAATTTTTTTGGAAAAAACATGTCTTCTAACTCATTACAGCAATTTTTTAACATAATAATTAATTTTTTAAACACTTCTTCTATTTTTCCTGTATACTGATGATATAGTAAAATAAGGAGAATTATTTATGCATATAAACCCGAATATAAACATATTAAATTTCCTAAAACAAGTTCAGAAATGCAATGGCGAAGTATTATTTGAAACCTCAGAAGGCGACCGCATTGCCCTAAAATCAACATTAAGTCAATATATCTTCTTCACGATAGTATCTAATCCGGAACTGCTTCAAAGTGGCACAATCCGGTTTGAACAGGACGAAGACATAAAATTATTGAAAAACTTTTATGCGACTAATTTTGTAAACTTAAGACGCACATCAAGTATGTGCAGATAGGAGCTATATGAATATTCAGGAAAAACTAGAATTTTTTTCAGCAGTTAATTCAATGTAATCATAACCTTCCTCTGCATAGCTTTTCCCCGGATTTTGTCTTTGCACATTCAGATATTTTAGAAGATATATCTGCAAATGACGACCAAACCCTAATCCTTTTAAGTCTGGAAGAGCCAATCAGAAAACATGTGGGAAAAACCAGAAACGGGAACCCTTATTTATTGATGAGCATCTAGGACTGATCTGGATTGTGGCATTTGAATACCACGAGGATTCTTTGTGCGGAATCCATGCACTGGGACCCGCTTATTCCGGAAAAAACTCTTATCAGATGATAAAAAAGGAACTGGATTAAAAAAAAACTTTCCATCAATATCCGTACAAAGGTTTTTCGCCTATTTGAACATATTCCAATCATCCCTACTAATCAGCTTTTTCAGTATGCTGTTATGCTGCATTACTGCGTTACCGGCAGGCGGATTACTACCAATGATATTCAATTTACGGAAAAGGCATCTCAAACTCCCTCTTCTTCTGAAATCAATCTGATTCCAGAGGAGCACCGGGGCGTATGGATGGCAGAACAGGAATTCATGAATATGTTACGGGATGGAAATCCCAACTATCTGGATGCCCTTGCACGCTCTTACAGTCTAAGCGACGGACCTACGTTTTGACACAGGTAACTCCCTGCGCAGGGCAAAGTCAACCTCCATTGTCCTCCTTACACTCTGTTCAAGAGCAGCCATCGAAGGTGGTGTAAACCCTTCCGTCGCTTATACCCTCAATGACTATTATATGCAGATGATTGAAGACAGCAAAAACATTGCCGAAACATCCACCACATGCAATACTCTTTTGGAAGACTACGTACAGCGGGTACAACAGGAAAAGTAAAAAAAATGATATCTCCGGACAGATAAAAAGTGTATGTGATTACATCGCAATACATATTAAAGAAAAGCTTTCTATCACACAATTAGCCAGACAGGCCGGCTATACAGAATACTACTTCTCTCATAAATTTAAAAATGAGGTCGGGTATAGCGTATCAGATTATATTAAACGTGAAAAAATACGACAGGCAAAATTACTTCTCTCAGGAACCCAAATGAGTATTCAGGAAATCAGCGATGAACTTTCATTTGGCTCCCGAAGCTATTTTTCTTCTTCCTTTCAAAAAGAAACGGGATTGTCACCCAGCGAATACCGAGAACATAATATAAAGCTATAAATAAGGGGCTGTAAGGTACACGGTAAACCATGAGTACTGGCTCAATTTTTTGACCGCCGTTTCCGGCGGCCAGGTTTACAGATTGGTTGTTTTTGACTTGCTTCCATGGTCAGATTTCTAGCAACTGATCTGACCATGGAAGCAGTTTCTCAATAAAACTGTAATTCCTATCATCCTGATGATCTTTCAGAACTGTCAGTACATGGTTCAGATAACGGAACGGATTCAGGTTATTCGCCTTTGCTGTTTCTGTTATACTGTAGATGATCGCCCTGGATTTCGCACCATCGATACTGTCGATCAGTTTCCATGCATGTTTTTGCAGACAGAAGCTGCGGAGCGCTCCTTCCGTTACGTTGTTATCAAGGGATCAACTACTGTATCAATCAGGAACACTTTCAGTGCCTCTTCCTGATACAGTAGTTGATCCCTTCCAGTGTTTTCCCTTTGGAAAGGCGATTGGAGAATCCCACTTCTTTTACCCATGCAAAGAAAGTCTCTACCAGAAGTTTGACTGTCATCCAGTACTAATGGTTTACCGTATACGCTGTAAAAAAGTCCCTAACTAGGAATCGCCAGAACCGGAAAATACCGAGTCTGGCGATTCTATATATTTAAACTTGAAAATTTACATTCAATCTTCAAGTTTACTTTAAAAATAAACGCATTTATTTACTAAATACGATTTATGAATTCTTAAAAATCTGAAATATGAATCTTTTTACGACAGCATCAAGATTTGTCAT
>ENA-OPYU01000116-OPYU01000116.1-human-gut-metagenome-genome-assembly--contig:-NODE-116-length-30218-cov-3.718520_pt1 | contig 30218 bp, 44 predicted proteins | sample MGYA00242637_ERZ504482 | MGnify/ENA primary metagenome ERZ504482 (study PRJEB26092, sample SAMD00036237) | human gut metagenome | host: Homo sapiens | study: EMG produced TPA metagenomics assembly of... | reverse complement strand
ATGCCTGAATAAACATGATATAGACCAAGATACCAGAAAGAGGAAGGGGAAACAAATCATGGCAGATAAATTATTGAAAACAATCAGGTGTCCATTATGGGAAAAATCGCATCCGGCTTTACATTCAGCCACCAGGTATATGGAGAAGGGTTCTACCTGGTAGACCTTTTGGTGAAAAGGCTCAGCGATTCTGAGGACAGAATACCACTGATGGTTTCAGAACGTCTGGTAGACGTTACACAGGATTATGAAGGAGAATACATTATGGTGCAGGGGCAGTTCCGTTCCTATAACCGTCACGAAGAGAAAAAGAACAGGCTGGTGCTGTCTGTTTTTGTAAGAGAGCTTTCCTTTGTGGAGGAGGCAGATGATTCCATAAAAACCAATCAGATTTTCCTGGATGGTTATATTTGTAAACCACCGGTATACAGAAAAACACCTTTGGGAAGAGAAATTGCTGATTTGCTGCTGGCAGTAAACCGGCCTTATGGGAAAAATCCGATTACATACCATGCATATGCTGGGGCAGAAATGCCAGATATGCATCCGCCTTTGAAGTAGGAGGCCACGTTCTCCTGTGGGGCCGCATCCAAAGCCGGGAATACATCAAAAAACTAAACGAAAACCAAACCGAAAAACGGACCGCCTATGAGGTTTCAGTCAGCAAACTTGAGTACGCTGACTAATATTTATTGCAATATAATCACAGGTGTAGTAATATATACACAACTCAAAAATAACAAACCAGGAGAAAGCGGTCTGTAAGAGGTGTAAATTATGGATGAAGAAAAGGGATTGACACAGATTTACTGTGGCCCAGGAAAAGGAAAGACCAGTGTTGCTATTGGTCAGGCCATCAGAGCCATTGGACACGGGAAACGTGCCATTGTAATCCAGTTTTTAAAAGGAAGGGCAACATCAAAACTGGATTATTTATCAGCCCTGGAACCAGATGTGCGGTTATTTAGATTTGAAAAAAAAGATAACTATTATGAAGATTTAACTCCGGAAGAAAAACTGGAAGAAATCTGAATATCCGAAATGGATTAAATTTTGCCAGAAAAGTGCTTGCAACAGAAGAGTGCGATATGCTGATCCTGGATGAGATTTTGGGAGCCCTGGAATTTGGAATTGTCTCAGATGAAGACATTCTGGGAGTGATTGGAGCAAAGTCTCAGGAAACAGAACTGATTATGACAGGAAACATTGTAACAGATGCCTTAAAGAATGTGGCAGACAGAGTTGTTTCCTTAGAGATTGTGAAATAAAATACAAAGGAAAACAGGAACCTGACGTGAGGAGGAAGAATATGTCTATTTTTACAGGTGCAGGTGTAGCCATTGTTACGCCCATGAAAGAAAATGGAGAAGTGAATTTTGAAAAATTAGGGGAACTTTTGGAAGAACAGATTGCAGGTCATACAGATGCAATCATAATCTGTGGTACCACAGGTGAGTCTTCTACACTGACTCATGAGGAGCATCTGGAGGCAATTAAGTACACAGTAGAAAAAGTAAATAAAAGAATTCCGGTTATTGCAGGAACTGGTTCAAACTGTACAGAAACTGCGATTCATTTATCAAAAGAGGCAGAGCGCTATGGTGCAGACGGGCTGCTTCTGGTAAGCCCTTATTACAATAAGGCAACTCAGAAAGGACTGATTGCCCATTACACAGCAATCGCAGAATCTGTGAAGCTGCCGATTATTCTGTATAACATTGCCAGCAGAACAGGAGTAAATATCCAGCCGGAGACCATTGCGTATCTGGTAAACCATGTGGAAAATATTGTAGGAGTAAAAGAAGCATCCGGCAATATTTCTCAGGTAGCGGAAATCGCGGCGCTGACAGATGGAAAATGTGACATTTATTCCGGAAATGATGATCAGATTGTACCGATTCTTTCTCTGGGAGGAAAAGGTGTTATTTCTGTATTGTCTAATGTGGCGCCACAGTATACACATGATATTGTGGCAAAATATATGGAAGGCAATGTAAAGGAAAGCTGCCAGATGCAGTTAAAGGCGCTTCCGCTGATTCATGGATTATTCTGCGAAGTAAATCCGATTCCGGTAAAAACAGCCATGAACCTTATGGGAAAAGAAGTAGGGCCTTTCCGTATGCCGCTTTCTGAAATGGAAGATGCACATAAGGAAGTGCTGAAAAATGCCATGAAAGATTTTGGACTGAAACTGGCGTGAGGGTTTATGGAGATACAGAAGAAAAGAGGATAAGAAAATGGTCAGAATCATTATGAATGGTTGTAATGGACATATGGGCCAGGTTATTTCAGACCTTGTGTCCAAAGATGAAAATGCAGAAATCGTTGCAGGCGTAGATTTGCAGGATACAGGACGTTATTCCTATCCTGTATTTACAGAGCTTGGAGCATGTGATGTGAAGGCAGATGTGATGATTGATTTCTCTTCTGCAAAGGCAACAGATGCTGTTTTGGAATACTGCGGCAGCAGGGAGCTTCCTCTGGTACTGTGTACTACAGGATTATCTCAGGAGCAGTTACAAAAAGTAGAAGAGACAGCAGAAAAAACAGCAGTGCTTCGTTCTGCGAATATGTCACTTGGAATCAATACTCTGCTGAAACTTCTTCAGGATGCAGCAAAGGTTCTGGCAGCAGCCGGATTTGATATGGAGATTGTAGAACGTCATCACAACCTGAAGGTAGATGCCCCAAGCGGAACAGCGCTGGCGCTGGCAGACAGCTTAAACGAAGCTATGGATCATCAATATCACTATGTGTATGACAGAAGCCAGAAACGGGAACAGAGAGATTCCAAAGAAATCGGTCTTTCTGCGGTCCGGGGCGGCACGATTGTAGGAGAGCACGAGGTGATTTTTGCAGGACCTGATGAAGTGATTGAATTTAAGCATACTGCTTATTCAAAAACAGTTTTTGCAAAAGGCGCTGTGGAAGCTGCCAAATTCCTGAAAGGAAAAGCAGCAGGTATGTATAACATGAGCCATGTGATTAATGGCTGACATTTCATAGAAACAGGAAGAGAAGAAGGAGCGTATTACATTTTGTGATAATCTCCTTCTTTTTTTGTGAAAAAGTTATAAAAAGAAGAAATACTGTCCATATTAACAGCAGAACTTAATAGAAAAGGAGAATAATCATTATGAAGAACATGAAAAAGGTTATTGCGGGACTGCTGTTAGTTACTGTTTTGTGTGGGGTGACTGCCTGTGGGGATAACAACACCACAAACAATAAGAATGATTCTGCAACAACAGAAGACAGAAATGATACCAACAGAGATACCAATAGAGATACCAACAGAGATGACGGAATCATAGAAGATACAGGAAGAGAGATAAAAGACGGTGTAGAAGACCTGGGGGATGATATCCGCGATGGAGCAGAGAACATGGGAGATTCCATAGAAGACAATGGAAATAATGCAGTAAATGACAGCAATGCAGGGAAAAACGGGAATCAGTAAAAGAGTATACAAAAATATAATTTGTTTCTAAATTATCTAAAAACTGTTGAATAAATGGAGGAATATTGATATAATAAGAATACATTACAGGGCGGCACCATTGCCTATGTAAAATACACGTAAAAGGGGTTGGACAGAATGAAGTTTGTAATAAGCGGAAAGAACATTGACGTTACAGAAGGCCTTAAAAGTGCAGTAGAAGACAAGCTGGGGAAATTGGAGAAATACTTTACCTCTGACACGGAAGTGATTGTTACACTTAGCGTTGAAAAAGAAAGACAGAAAATTGAAGTTACCATTCCTGTAAAAGGAAATATTATCCGTTCCGAACAGGTAAGCAGCGATATGTATGTTTCCATTGACCTGGTAGAGGAGATTATTGAAAGACAGTTAAGAAAGTACAAAAATAAAATTATTGACAAAAACAAAGTGCAGGTTTTCAGCCGGAATTTGTAGAGAAGGATTTCGAAGACGATGGAAATGAAATTAAAATCATTCGTACCAAGAAATTTGGCTTCAAGCCCATGTATCCGGAAGACGCCTGTGTACAGATGGAACTGTTAGGTCATAATTTCTTTGTATTCTTAAACGCAGAGACAGAGGAAGTCAATGTTGTTTATAAGAGAAAAGGCAACACCTATGGACTCATTGAGCCGGATTTTGGCTGAGAAACTTCCCCTTTTCAGTGGGAAATAAAACAATTTCAAAAGTAAAGTGACAAAAGTGGGGCTGTATCTGAGGGACAGCTCCTCTTTTTTGTGTTTTAGATGTTGTGTAAAGAGGCGGAAAGTGTTACAATATTTGCTAAGAGTGTTAAAATCTATAGATTTTGGGAGTAATAGTACATGAATATCATTAAAAAAATGTTTGGAACACACAGTGAGAGAGAATTGAAACGTATCTACTCTACCGTGGATAAAATCGAAGCTCTCCGGCCAACCATGCAGGCTTTGACAGATGAAGAACTGCGGGGAAAGACCAGAGAGTATAAAACCGATCTGGAAAAAAGGGGGAAGCTCTGGACCGCTTCTTCCGGAAGCTTTTGCAACCGTAAGAGAGGCTGCAAAGCGTGTTCTTGGTATGGAGCATTACCGGGTGCAGTTAATCGGTGGTATCATTCTTCACCAAGGTCGTATTGCAGAGATGAGAACCGGTGAAGGTAAGACTCTGGTATCTACACTTTCCAGCTTTACTTTAAATGCTCTGGGAAAGGAAAAGGTGTTCACGTTGTAACGGTCAATGATTACCTGGCTCACCGTGATGCCCAGTGGATGGGAAAGGTTCATGAATTTTTAGGACTGACTGTTGGTGTGGTTTTAAATGACATGAAAAATGATGAGAGACGGGAACAGTATGCCTGTGATATTACCTATGTTACCAACAATGAACTGGGATTTGACTATCTTCGTGATAACATGGTTATTTATAAAGAGCAGCTGGTACAGAGAGACCTTCATTATGCCATCATTGATGAGGTGGACTCTGTTTTGATTGATGAGGCACGTACTCCTTTGATTATTTCCGGACAGAGCGGCAAATCTACCAAGCTCTATGAGGTCTGCGACATCCTGGCAAAACAGTTAGAGCGTGGAGAAGCCAGCGGAGAAATGACGAAAATGACTGCCATTATGGGAGAAGAAATTACAGAAACCGGTGATTTCATTGTTAATGAGAAGGATAAAATCGTAAACCTTACAGAACAGGGTGTGAAAAAGGTTGAGAATTTCTTCCATATTGAAAACCTGGCAGACCCGGAAAACCTGGAAATCCAGCACAATATGATTCTGGCTCTTCGGGCTCATTATCTCATGTTCCGTGACCAGGATTATGTGGTAAAAGATGATGAAGTTTTAATTGTAGATGAATTTACCGGACGTATTATGCCGGGAAGAAGATATTCCGATGGTCTTCACCAGGCTATTGAAGCAAAGGAGCACGTAAAGGTAAGAAGAGAGAGTAAGACTCTGGCAACCATTACCTTCCAGAACTTCTTTAATAAATATGCAAAGAAATCCGGTATGACAGGTACTGCCCTTACAGAAGAGCAGGAGTTTCGTGATATTTATGGAATGGATGTTATTGAAATTCCTACCAATAAGCCGGTAGCGCGTATTGACCTGGATGATGCAGTTTATATGACCAAAAAGGAAAAATTCCGGGCTGTAGTGGAGGCAGTAAAAGAAGCCCATGCCAAGAAACAGCCGGTGCTTGTCGGTACGATTACTATTGAGACCTCAGAGCTTTTAAGCCGGATGTTGAACAGAGAAGGTATTAAGCACCAGGTATTAAATGCGAAATTCCACGAGCAGGAGGCTGAAATCGTAGCTCATGCCGGAGAAGCCGGAAATGTAACCATTGCTACGAATATGGCCGGACGTGGTACGGATATTAAACTGGACGATGTGGCAAAAGCAGCAGGCGGTCTGAAGATTATTGGTACAGAGCGTCATGAGTCCAGACGTATTGACAATCAGCTTCGTGGACGTTCCGGACGTCAGGGAGATCCGGGTGAATCCAGATTCTATATTTCTCTGGAAGATGATTTAATGCGTCTTTTCGGTTCTGAAAAACTGATGAAAGTATTCCAGTCTCTTGGGGTAGCAGAAAATGAGCAGATTGAGCATAAAATGCTTTCCAGTGCTATTGAAAAAGCCCAGAAGAAGATTGAAGGAAATAACTATGGTATCCGTAAAAAACCTGTTGGAGTATGACCAGGTAAATAATGAACAAAGGGAAATCATTTATAAAGAGAGACGTATGGTTCTGGATGGAGCAAACATGCGTGACTCTATTTATAAGATGATTACAGATACTGTAGACCATACCGTAGATATGTGTCTGTCTGATGATGTAGACCAGGAAGAATGGGATTTAGGAGAAATCAATGCAGTGCTGCTTCCTACGATTCCATTAAAGCCTTTGACACTGGAAGATGTAAAAGGAAAGAAGAAAAATCAGGTAAAACAAGACTTAAAAGAGCAGGCAGTAAAACTTTACGAAGAAAAAGAAGCAGAGTTCCCGGAAGCAGAGCAGCTTCGTGAGCTGGAACGTGTGATTCTTCTGAAAGTTATTGACCAGAAATGGATGGATCATATTGATGATATGGATCAGCTCCGCCAGGGAATCGGTCTTCAGGCGTATGGACAGAGAGATCCGAAGGTAGAATACAAGATGCAGGCTTATGAAATGTTTGACGGTATGATTGCGTCTATTCAGGAGGCTACGTTAAGACTGCTGTACCATGTACGTTTGGAGCATAAGGTAGAGAGAGAACAGGTAGCACAAGTGACAGGAACCAATAAGGATGAGACTGGGCCTGAAAAAACCAGTACAAAGAGCAGAGAAGAAAGTCTATCCAAATGATCCCTGCCCATGCGGCAGCGGCAAGAAATATAAGCAGTGCTGCGGCAGGAAGCCAGTATAAAGTATAATGAGAACTGCTGTAGGTACGGGAAACTGTAGCTGCAGCAGTTTATTTGGTTAGGAGGAATGGATATGGGACAAATGGTAGATTTTACAATGGAGCGGGAAGGTCTTGTAAAAGAGGGAGACAGGGTAGAGCTAAAAGAGGATCAGGCTCTTACCATGGCTGGAATGATGTATTATTATACCATAAAGCCCGCAGAGGCTATGTCCAGTAATTTAAAGAAACCTCTGAAAAAGCTTACGGGAACTGTGGTAAAGGTAGAACAGCAAGTGAGTATCTATATGGTAACAGTGGAAATAGACGAAGAGTAAGGAGAGATTTGCTATATGGTGGAATTAGATCAGTTTAAATATACATTAAATGGTTATGAACAGCCTCTGAAAGAGGTACGGGATTCTCTGGATTTGGAGAACAAAGAACAGAGAGTAGAAGAATTAGAGAGGGAAATGGAAGCGCCTGATTTCTGGGATGATGCAGAACGTTCCCAGAAGATGATGAAAGAATTAAGCTCTTTAAAGGGAGACATTGAAATCTATCATAAGCTTCAGAATCAGAAAGAAGAGATTGAGCTTATGATTGAAATGGGATATGAAGAAGAGGATGCTTCTGTGATTCCGGATATTCAGGAAATGCTGGAGGAATTTCAGAGGGACTTTGAGCATATCAGAATTAAGACATTACTTTCCGGAGAATATGACAAGGATAATGCCATTGTGACTCTTCATGCAGGAGCCGGCGGAACAGAATCCTGTGACTGGGCCAGTATGCTGTACCGCATGTATCTCAGATTGGGCAGACCGCCAGGGATTTTCTACAGAGGCTTTTGGACTATCTGGACCGGGGAGGAAGCGGGAATTAAATCCGTTACCTTCCAGGTGAATGGGGAAAATGCCTACGGATATTTAAAATCCGAAAAAGGCGTTCACCGTCTGGTGCGTATTTCTCCGTTTAATGCTGCGGGAAAACGTCAGACTTCCTTTGTTTCCTGTGATGTTATGCCGGATATTGAGGAAGATGTGGATGTTGAAATTAATCAGGATGATTTGAGAATCGATACCTATCGTTCCAGTGGTGCCGGCGGACAGCATATTAATAAAACGTCTTCTGCCATCCGTATTACCCATCTTCCTACAGGAATTGTGGTACAGTGTCAGAATGAGCGTTCTCAGTTCCAGAATAAGGATAAGGCCATGCAGATGCTGAAAGCAAAGCTGTATTTATTAAAACAGCAGGAAAATGAAAAGAAGCTGTCTGGAATCCAGGGTGAGCTGACAGAAATAGGCTGGGGGAAAATCAGATTCGTTCTTACGTTATGCAGCCTTACACCATGGTAAAAGACCACCGGACAAATGAAGAATCAGGAAATGTGGATGCAGTGATGAATGGAAATATTGATAACTTTATCAATGCATACTTGAAGTGGGTAGCTCTTGGGAAAAAGGAAAAAATAGTTAAGTTTTGAAAAAACAAAGGTAGAATTATGGCAGATAATCGGAGATATTTTGTAGTGACAGAAAAGGCAGTGCCGGATGTACTGCTGAAAGTAGTGGAAGCCAAGAGGCTTCTGGATATTCAAAAATCTGCAACTGTGCAGGAAGCAGTAGAAGCTGTGGGAATTAGCAGAAGTTCTTTTTATAAATATAAGGATGATATTTTCCCGTTTAAAGAAAAGACAAGGGGGGAGAATATTACTTTTATTATTCAGATGGAGGACGAGCCGGGACTGCTTTCGGCTGTTCTGGGAACCATTGCAAAATTCCATGGAAATATATTAACGATTCACCAGAGTATTCCAATGAATGGAATCGCTACTTTGACCCTGAGTGTGACTATTGCGGAGACTCAGGGAGATGCAGCCGCTATGGTGGAGCATATTGAGCATATTGAAGGAGTCCATTATCTGAAGATTTTAGGAAGAGAGTAGAGAGAAAAGACAAAAGGAGAGACAGTATGATTCAGATTGCAGTATTAGGCTATGGCACAGTGGGTTCAGGGGTTGTGGAGGTCATAGAGACAAATTATGAAAGTATTAAGAAGCGGGCGAGAGATGAAATCAGCATTAAATATGTGCTGGATTTGAGAGAATTTCCGGGAAGTTCTGTTGAGAAGATTCTGGTTCATGATTATGAGCAGATTGTAAATGACCCGGATGTCAAGATTGTGGTAGAAGTCATGGGCGGCGTAGAACCGGCTTATACCTTTACAAAGAGAGCCCTGGAAGCAGGTAAGTGCGTATGTACCTCTAACAAGGAGCTGGTGGCAAGGCATGGACAGGAGCTTATGAAGCTGGCTGCCCAAAAAGGTGTAAACTACATGTTTGAGGCAAGCTGTGGAGGAGGAATTCCGATTATCCGTCCTTTGAATTCTTCTCTTACAGCAGATGAGATTGACGAGATTTCCGGTATTTTAAACGGAACCACCAACTACATTCTTACAGAAATGGCGGAGAAGTACAGAGATTTTGATACTGTGTTAAAGGAGGCCCAGGAACTGGGATATGCAGAGCGCAATCCAGAGGCCGATGTGGAAGGATATGATGCCTGCAGAAAGATTGCTATTCTTTCCTCTCTGGCTTATGGTTCTCATGTGGATTATGAGAAAGTTTATACAGAAGGAATTACCAAAATTACAGTGGAGGATATGAAGTATGCCAATGCTATGGGCATGAGCATTAAGCTTCTGGCTACCAGCAAGAGAAAAGACAACCGCTTTTATGCCATGGTATCTCCGGTGCTGGTAGGTAAGGACAGTCCGTTGTATAGTGTCAATGGTGTATTTAATGGTATTTTTGTACATGGAAATGTACTGGGAGACGCTATGTTCTATGGAAGCGGCGCGGGAAAACTGCCAACAGCCAGCGCTGTGGTGGCAGATGTGGTGGACTGCGCCAAACATTTGAACAAAACAGTTATGATGAGCTGGAGCAGCCATGGACTGGATATGGTGGATGTAAAGGATGTGCAGCATAGATTTTTTTGTACGTATAAAAGGAAATCAGGAAACAGGACTCCAGGAAGCAGAAGCAGTTTTGGGCAAGGGAAAGCTTGTGCTGCTGCCAGAACTGGAAGATGAGTTTGGGTTTATTACAGAGAAAATGAGCGAAGGCGCTTTTGGATTGGAAAAAAGCATCGAAGCTGAAGAATATGGTAAGCAGGATTCGTATTAAAGCATAGAGGAAATGCGTATGAAATATATTGTGGTTCTGGGAGATGGAATGGCAGATGAGCCTTTAGAAGAGCTTGGGAGGAAAGACACCTCTTGGTTTTGCCAACACACCGATGATGGATATGCTGGCAGAGCGGGGGGAGATTGGCATGGTGAAGACTGTACCAGATGGCATGAGTCCGGGAAGCGATACAGCCAATCTGTCTGTGCTGGGATATGACCCAAAGGTGTATTATTCCGGGCGCTCTCCTTTAGAGGCTCTGAATATAGGAGTTGATTTGAAAGAGGGAGACGTTGCCATCCGGGCAAACCTGGTGACTCTTTCTGAAGAGGAAGAAGTCTATGAGGAAAAGCATATTCTGGACCACAGTGCAGATGAAATCAGTACTCAGGAAGCAGAAGAACTTCTGGATGCAGTGAAGCGGGAACTTCAAGATGAAATTTTTCCAGTTTTATGTGGGAACCAGCTACCGCCATTGCCTGATTTGGAAACAGGGTATGGTGGTTCCCCTTACGCCGCCCCATGATATCAGGGGAAAGGTTTATTGGAGACTATGTGGCAGAGAGAAGGTTCTGATGGATTTGCAGAAGAAAAGTTATGAGATTCTGTCTAATCATCCCATTAATCAGGAACGGAAGAAAAAGGGACTGAATCCGGGAAACAGTCTCTGGCTCTGGGGAGCAGGGACAAAACCACAGCTTACGGATTTCAAAGAGAAGTTTCACAAAAAGGAGCCATGATTTCAGCAGTGGATTTGCTCAAAGGGATTGCTGTTGGAACGGGCATGGTGAATCTTACCGTGGAAGGAGCTACAGGTGGTCTGCATACCGATTATGAGGGAAAGGCCAGGGCAGCATTAAATGCTCTTTTAAAGGATTCCTTTGATTTTGCCTATATTCATGTGGAAGCGCCGGATGAAATGGGGCATCAGGGCAGCATTGAGAAAAAAGGTTCCAGGCTATTGAGTATCTGGATGAGAGAGTTATCCGTCTGGTGAAAGAAGGCCTGGATGCTTCAGGGGAGGATTATCGGATGTTGATTCTTCCGGATCATCCAACGCCAATCCATGTGAAAACCCATACAGGAAATCCGGTTCCGTACCTGTTGTATGACAGCAGGAAAAAGGAGAAACATTGCCGGAAATATAATGAGGAAGAAGCGGAGAAAAGCGGGAAGGTTCTGGAAAAAGGGATATGAAATGCTGGGGTATTTGTTTGAAGAAAATTCTTGCAAATGCTTGCAAATGAAAGCGAAAGAGAGTATGATAAAAGAAAACTAGGAGGCGATATTATGGCGAACACATCTGCGGTATATGCAAGAATAGATACCAATCTCAAGGACAGTGCAGAAGAAATTCTTTCTCAGCTTGGCATTTCTCCGTCAAGTGCAATTCAGATGCTTTATAGCCAGATTGTACTGCAAAAAGGGATGCCATTTGATTTGCGTCTTCCTTCTTCAAAACCTGTAGCTGTTGGCGCAATAGCCAGAGAGCAGCTAGATGCAGAACTTCAAAAAAGGCATTGATTCTATCAAAGCAGGAAAAGTGTATTCTGCTGATGAAGTGGATGCGATACTTGCGAAGGAGTTTGATATATGACAGAAAGTTATATGGTCAGATACTCTGAGGATGCACTTGATGACTTAAAGGAAATTTATGCCCATATTGCAAATGAACTTCTGGTTCAGGATACTGCAACTGCTCAAGTGGAGCATATCAGGAAAAGGATTCGGGCATTGAATTTCATGCCAGCACGCTATAGAATAGTGGAATGGGAACCCTGGCAGTCCATGGGGATGCATCAATTACCAGTGGATAATTTTATCGTTTATTATCTGGTGAATGATGAGGAGAGAACTGTCACTGTAGTACGTATTTTTTATAGTGGCCGCGATATTGAAAGAATCATAAATTCAAATAGGTAAGAAGAAATGGAGCTTTTGTGCAAAACAGAAGCTCCATTTCTCAATTTGGATTTTTTAGGTTTTCTTTAGAAAGGATTTGTAAAGGAATTATCCTGAATATTTTCTGAATCTACAACAGGATTATCCAGCTCTCCGGTAATATCCATATAGAAGAATGCCAGAGTGGTCTGCATATAGGGCAGGAGCCATAAAATACCGATATAACAGGTGAAAATACATACAATAGTAAGAGGCAGGAAGCTGAGGTACAGATGTACATAGCGTCCTTTGTTGCCTTTCATAAGTCGCAGACTTTCTTTCAGAGCCTGCATGGCGCCCATTTCCGGGTAGTCCAGAAGCAGATAATTGGCAAGACCGAAAAAGGCTGCCAGAACAATACTTACCAGACTGCGTATTAACATTCCTACCAGACTAAGAACCATAGCGTTCCAGGAAGTGCTGGTATAGCTTGGAATATCAAAAGGAAGTGATACCAGAATTCCAGCAAGAAGCAGAAGGAAATTTACCACAATAAAACGGTCCGGATTGTGGGAAAAGGCATAAAAGATATTTCCAAGAGTATAAGGCTGTCTCCGGTTCAGATTTAAGAGCATCTTATCATAACCAACCATAAGTAAGGAACTCAACAGGGAAAAAAGATATATCAGAATCTGGCTGGTAATCAGGCTTACAGTGTTAGAAACATCTAAAAACCCTGTTACAATCATGCTTAAAACACTGGTTAAAATCGTGATTAAAAGGTAAGCAGAAACTGGAAGACTGAAGTTTCCGGCAAGAGATTCTCTGGCCAGGGTCTTCAGATTTGCAGATGTTCGTTTCATAAATAATCTCCAATCTTTATATGTAATGTGTGGTATAATTATACCACATTACATAGAGGTTACAAGGGGAGAATTTCAATTATGAAGGTAAAAAAGGTAAGAAATAAAAAACAGGAAAAAGAACTATACCAGGCAGGGTGGATTCTATTTCTGGTGTTTTTGGTTCTGGCAGCGGCAGGGAAGATTTTTGAAATTCACATGAAGCTGCCGCCTTGCGTGATTCATAAATGGACGGGCTATTACTGTCCCGGATGCGGTGGGACCAGGGCTGTCCGGGAACTGCTGAAAGGCCATATCATTGCATCCTTTTTTATCATCCGGTGGTGGTATATGGAGGTGCGATATATCTCTGGTTTATGATTTCTCATACTGTGGAATATATCACAAAGGGGAAACTTGGAATTGGAATGAAATATAAAGATACCTATCTGTATATTGCAGCAGGGATTATCCTGCTGCAATGGGTGGTGAAAAATGTAGTGAAACTGATTTGGGGAGTGGGAATTGCATAAAAGTATGTCATCTCTCATACTCCACATAATCCTTCCAGATAAAAGCAGTGCCTCCTTCAAAAACAATTCGGTACCACCCGTTTTCGCAAATCCCTGTAACGGTAACAGAATCTCCATTGCTTAGATGCCCCAGGATTTCAGAGCCGCTTTTGGCATCACTGCGGACATTTACGCCGCCTATAATTGTTCCGGTACCAGAAGTTTTTTCTACTTCTACACCGCTTGCAGGCTCATCTTCACCTGCAGGAGAATAGGTAGATCCGGAGGCAGCGGAGCCGCTGATAACGCCATCTTCTTTGTCAGGAATCAATCCTGCATTGTTTTCTTCCACAATGATTTTTCGTACTTTCACATTGCTGGTATCCGTATCTTTTATAGCGCCAACATACACCAGCAGAACTTCATTTCCAGGAATAATTCCGTTTGTAAGTTCCAGTTTTGCGTTGGAACAATTATCAAAAGTAAGAGTTTCCCCCTCCGCAGTTTTCAGAGAAAGCTGAGAACCTGTATAGGAAGTCAGAGTACCGCTAAGAGAAGCAGAGACAGCGTCTAATTCTGCTTCTTCAGCTTTTTTCTTGTCGTCTTTTCCGCAACTGGTCAGAGTGAAAAGGATAAGGACAGTGAGAAGTGCAGGTTTGAAAAGTAAGTTTCTGTGTTTTTTCATAATGAAACCTCCTGTTTTTGCAAATGTTTCTTGAAAATTAGTAAAAATGCTACGGTTGACATAACAGCGGCAATGCCATCAGCCAGAGGCTGTGCGTAGAAGGCGCTTCTGGCTCCATAGAAGATAGGGAGTATCATGGTAAACAGTACATAGTCACCCTTGCGGAACAAGGAGAGGAACAGCGCTGTTTTGCTTCTTCCCAGTGCAGTGAAGCCGTCCACGAAAACATACTGAAAACTCAGGGGCACAATCATAAGTGTAAAAATGTGGATGCCCCAGATACATAAATCTGTAAGTCCCGGGTCTCTGGTAAAAATTCCAATAAAGTATTGGGGGACAATTCTGGACAGTAGGAACATCAGGGAAGTAAAACAGAGGCATAAAAGTAAAATGCAGCGCTCTGCCTTTCGCACCCGTCTGGTAGCCTTTGCCCCGTAATTGTAGCTTAAAATAGCCTGGGTTCCGCTGGAAATACCAAGCATGGGACCGGTAATGAGCATCATATAGCTTTGTACAATGGTAGCGCAGGTAATGAGCAAATCTCCTTCCTTCGGACCTCCGTAGTGCTGCAAAACAGTGTTCATGATAATAATAATGACACTGTCTGTTGCCAGAATCAGGAATGGAGATAATCCCAATCCTAAAATCCGGCAGGTAATGTTTTTGGAAAGCATTTCTCTTTTTAATCTTGTAATTCCCACCGGAACCTTTTTCCAATCAGAAAACAAAAGGCAAAAGCACAGGATGCAAACTGGGCAATTACTGTAGCCCAGGCAGCCCCTGCCACGCCCATATCAAAAACAAAAATAAATACAGGATCCAGCACAATGTTGGTAATGGCGCCAATGAGTACCGTACACATACCAACAGCAGGAAAGCCCTGACAGGTAATGAAATAGTTCAGCCCAATAGCCATAAGGGCAAAAAAGGTTCCCGCTGTGTATATGGTCATATAAGTATCTGCATAAGGAAAGGTCAGAGGGCTGGCGCCAAACCAGTTCAGCAGATACTTTTTTTACTCAGCAGGAAAACCAGAGTCAATACAGCGGAAAAGGCCACCAGCATAGCAAAACTGTGGGCAAGAATAGACTGCGCTTCTTTCTTTTGCCCTGCCCCCATACGCATTGCCATGAGAATGGAGCCCCCAAGCCCAATGAGAGTTCCAAAGGAGGTGAGCAGAGTTACAATAGGCCCGCACACCCCCACCCCCGAAGAGCAATATCGCCGATTTCTTCTATATTCCCAATAAACATCCGGTCTATAATGCTGTACAGAACAGTGACAAACTGGGCAATCATGGAGGGGATTGCCAGCTTCAGAACCAGAAGGGGAACTTTATCTTTTCCTAAATCTGTTGTGTGTTTCATGATATCTTTTCTAATCTCCTCTTTTGTGTTTGAATAGTAACATTCTAATATAGATTTGAGGAAATGAAAAGAGAAAATGCTTGCTTCACTTAAAATGTATATGCTATACTAAAACCAGGTAAAACAACATAGGAGCACTGCAGCGGAGAATCTTGCAAGCAAGATTCTTTTTTACAGTTATTTGGAAAGTAAAGAGGATAAGAGATGTTAAAAATCAAGGAATACAGAAAGGTCAAGGACCTGGAAGAGGCTTATGAGCTGAATCAGAAGAAATCGGCCTGTGTATTAGGCGGAATGGTGTGGCTGAAAATGGGAAACCGTATGGTCAGCACAGCTATTGATTTATCAGGATTAGGATTAGATACTATAGAAGAGACGGAAGAAGAGTTCCGTATCGGAGCCATGACTTCTCTTCGGGCGCTGGAAACCCACCAGGGTCTGGCAGCGTACACCAATGGGGCAATGAAAGAAAGTCTGCGTCATATTGTTGGGGTGCAGTTTAGAAATTGCGCTACAGTGGGAGGCAGTATTTTTGGAAGATTTGGAATTTTCCGATGTGCTGACCATGATTTTTAGCTATGGACTCTTATGTGGAATTATATAAAGGCGGTATTGTTTCCATGGAAGAATTTGCAGCAAGCAAACGTGACCGGGATATTTTGGTACGGATTATTGTGAAGAAACAGCCAATGAAAACCGTATATCTCAGCCAGAGAAACAGCAAGACCGATTTTCCGGTGCTTACCTGCGCTTTGTCTTTAGATGGTAAGGGTCAGGTGAAAACTGTTGTAGGAGCATGTCCTTCCAGAGCAAGAATCATTGAAGATAAAGAGGGCATGGTAAAAGACTTTTTAAATCTGTCAAAAGAAGAACAGGAAGCAGCAGCAGAAGCTTTTGGAACTTATGTGCAGGGTCAGGTGAAAACCGGAAGCAATATGAGAGCTTCCAGGGAATACAGAAGCCTCCTGGTAAAAGTTCTTACAAAAAGAGCGCTTCTTGCAGCAGCTTCTAAAGAATCACAGGCAGGAGGAATGGAATAATGGAAATTAAATTCTGGTTAAACGGAAAGAAAATCCAGGAAGAAATTCAGCCGGACATGCTGCTACTGGATTTGTTAAGGGCAAAAGGCTGCTATAGTGTGAAAAGAGGCTGTGAAACTGCAAACTGTGGACTTTGTACCGTACTTTTAGAGGAAAAACCAGTGTTGTCCTGTAGTTTTCTGGCTGCCAGAGCAGATGGAAAACATGTGGTAACTTTAGAAGGAATGCAAAAAGAGGCAGAGGAAATCGGCGGGTTTCTGGCGAAACAGGGGGCAGAACAGTGCGGTTTCTGCAATCCGGGATTTTTAATGAATATTTTTGCTATGTTAAAAGAATTAGAAAATCCTACAGAAGCGGAAATTAATGAATACTTAGCAGGAAATCTTTGTCGGTGCAGTGGTTTTATGGGACAGACCAGAAGCATTCTGAATTACCTGGAATATAAGAAAAAGCAGAAAAGGGGGAAGATAAGGAATGAAATATGTAAACACATCGGTAGAAAAAAAAGGATGCCATGGCCCTTGTAACTGGTCAGCCGGTGTATACAGATGATCTGGCGCCAAAGGACTGCCTGATTGTGAAGCTTCTTAGAAGCCCTCATGCCCATGCGCTGATTGAAGAAATTGACACACAGGCTGCTTTTTAAAGTGCCGGGAATTGCCTGTATACTTACTTATCAAGACGTTCCACAGGATCGCTTCACCTTTGCAGGGCAGACTTATCCGGAATTAAGCCCTTATGACCGTTTGATTCTGGACCAGAGAGTGCGTTTTGTAGGAGATGCTGTGGCCATTGTAGCAGGAGAAAATGAGAAAGCAGTTGACAAGGCGTTAAAGCTGATTAAAGTGAAATATCAGGTGCTTGAGGCAGTTCTGGACTTTCATGAAGCTAAGGATAACCCGATAGTGATTCACCCGGAAGACAACTGGGAGTCCAGAGTGCCGGTGGGAGCAGATAATAAGCGGAATCTCTGTGCCGCCCGGGAAGAAAGCTCTGGAGACGTGGAAGCTGTTTTAAAAGCATGTAAATACACTGTTGACAGAACCTATCACACCAAGGCAAATCAGCAGGCTATGATGGAAACCTTCCGAAGCTATACTTATCTGGATCATTTCGGACGGATGAATGTGGTAACCTCCACACAGGTTCCTTTCCACGTGAGAAGAATTCTGGGAAGAGCGCTGGGAATCGGTGCATCTAATGTGCGTGTAATCAAACCTCGTATCGGAGGCGGCTTTTGGGGCGAAACAGACATCAGTAACAGAAGTATATCCGGCGCTTGTTACCTTAAAGACTAAAAAGCCTGCCAAGCTGGTATATTCCCGCTATGAATCTCAGATTTGTTCCTCACCACGTCATGAAATGGAAGTGCGGGTACGTCTGGGTGCAGATGAACATGGTATTTTAAAAGCCATGGATATCCATACCTTATCCAACACAGGCGCTTATGGGGAGCATGGACCTACTACTGTAGGACTTTCCGGTCATAAGCCTTTGGGATTATATGGGAAAAAAATGAAGCATATCGTTTTACTTATGAAGTAGTGTATACCAACCGCATGTCTGCCGGCGCTTACAGAGGTTATGGGGCTACCCAGGGAATCTTTGCAGTTGAGTCTGCAGTGGATGAGCTGGCCCATGAGATGGGCATGGATCCGGTAAAATTCAGGGAGCTGAACCTGTCCAGAGAAGGGGATCCGTTCCTGGGATATGATGGATGTCCGGTTGTCACAAGCTGTACCCTGGATAAGTGTGTGGAAAAAGCCAAAGAAATGATAGGCTGGGATGAGAAATATCCTGTGAAAGATATGGGAAATGGAAAAGTGCGGGCAGTAGGCGCAGCTCTGGCTATGCAGGGTTCCTCCATTGCAGGTGTTGATATCGGAGGCGCGGAAGTGAAATTAGGAGAGGACGGCTCTTATACTTTAAACCTTGGGGCAACGGATATGGGAACCGGATGCGACACTATCCTTTCTCAGATGGCAGCCGATATTCTGGAAACTGATATTGATAATATTATAGCATTCGGGGTAGATACAGACGTATCTCCTTACGATTCCGGCTCTTATGCTTCTGCCACTACTTATGTGACTGGTATGGCAGTTACCGATGCCTGCCAGAAGCTTCGCGCACAGATTCAGAAGCTTGGGGCAGAAATGTTGGAGAAAACGCCGGAAGAAGTAGATTTTGACGGAAAAGTGGTTTATGAACTGGATGGAGACAGAAAAGTAACCTTAGAAGAAATTGCAGTGAAAGGAACCTGCGGAAATAATGTGAATCTTCAGGCATCTGCCACCCGCTCTTCTAAGATTTCCCCGCCACCTTTCATGGTAGGTATGGCAGAAGTTGAGATTGACAAGGAGACCGGAAGTCTGGAACTGTTGGATTATGTGGCAGTGGTAGACTGCGGAACACCCATTAACCCAAATCTGGCAAGAGTACAGACAGAAGGCGGAATCGGACAGGGAATCGGCATGGCGCTTTATGAGGATATCCAGTACAATGAAAAAGGCCAGCTTCGGAACAATTCCTTTATGCAGTATAAGATTCCAACCAGACAGGATGTGGGCAAGATTCGTGTGGAATTTGCTCCAAGTTATGAAAAATCCCATCCATTTGGGGCGAAATCTATTGGTGAGATTGTTATTAATACCCCATGTCCTGCCATTGCCAACGCAGTGGATCATGCAGTGGGAGTCCGCATTCGTGAAATGCCTATTACAGCAGAAAAAATTGCAATGGAATTGTTAAAAAGACAGGAAAATAAATAAAAATCATATAGAAAAGAGGCAAAGAACATGTTTCAGCAGACAGCAAAGGAATTAATTGCATTTATTGAAAAAAGCCCTACCTGTTTTCAGGCAGTCGCAACCATGAAGGAAACATTGAAACAGGAAGGTTATCAGGAATTAAAAGAAAATGAAAAGTGGCAGATAGCAAAAAGGCGGAAACTATTTTGTTACCAGAAATGATTCAGCTCTCATTGCATTTTTCAGTGCCACAGGGAGAGTGGAAAGGCTTCCGTATTATGGCAAGCCACAGTGATTCACCATCTTTCAAAATCAAAGATAATCCGGAAATGACTGTGGAAAACAAGTATGTGAAGCTGAATGTGGAGAAGTATGGCGGCATGATTTGCGCTCCATGGTTTGACCGCCCTCTTTCCGTAGCCGGACGGGTTGTGGTGAAAGAAAACAATGCCTTTGTTACAAAGCTGGTGGATATTGACAGAGATCTTCTTATGATTCCCAATCTGGCTATTCACATGAGCCGCCAGATTAATGATGGTTATCAGTACAGCGCACAGAAGGATATGCTGCCTCTGTATGGAGAAATCGGGGCAAAAGACACCTTCATGGAGGCAGTAGCACAGAACGTAGGTGTAAAAGCAGAAGATATTTTGGGACATGACCTGTTTCTGTATAACAGACAAAAAGGAAGCATCTGGGGCGCACAGGAAGAATTTTTATCTGTAGGAAGACTGGATGATTTGCAGTGTGCTTTTGCTTCTTTAAAAGGTTTCCTGGGCGGGGAGAAAAAAGAGCATGTGGCAGTACACTGTGTACTGGACAATGAAGAAGTGGGAAGCAGTACCAAACAGGGTGCGGCATCCACCTTCCTGTATGATGTGTTAGTTCGGATGACGCGCAGTCTTGGCATGGACTATGAAGATTATTTAAGAACCCTGGCAGACAGCTTTATGGTATCTGCGGATAATGGACATGCACTGCATCCGAATTATACAGAAAAAGCAGACCCTGTAAACCGTCCGGTATTGAATCAGGGAATTGTGATTAAATATGCAGGAAACCAGAAATATTGTACAGACGCTGTATCAGCAGCCATGTTTAAAGATTTATGTAAACAAGCAGAAGCGCCATATCAGACCTTTACCAACCACTCTGATGTTCCAGGCGGTTCTACCCTTGGAAATATTTCCAATACAAAGGTAGCGTTAAACAGTGTTGATATTGGACTTCCGCTTCTTGCAATGCACTCCCCATATGAGACAGCAGGAGTGAAAGATACTTATTATTTAGTAGAAGTAGCGAAAAAACTTTTTGCCTGAGATATTATCTGCACCTTTTTCCATGATAAGGAAGAAGGTGCATTTTTTCACCCTTTACATGGAATCCAAAGCCCAGGTTGTTTCCTGAATCAGTGGTAAATCCACAATCCTCTTCTGAGAGCAGTTGAAAACCGTTTTTTCTCAGCTCCTCATGGAAATAAGAATTTTGAAAATTCTGGCGAGAACATTCCGGATACATACTAAGGAGCTGCTTCATAGATTTTGGAGCATGCTTAAAGTAGAAATAGGTGCCGATTACATCTGCCTGTGGACTGAAATAAGGGCGCAGCTTCTGGTATAAAAAGCTGGGGTGGTAAAAATTATGTTCATTTACCGCAAAAAAATCCAGATGCAGGTCAATACATTCTGATTTCAAAGGAAAAGTGGTACTGCTATCTGCCAGATACAAAATATCCAGATCCGGGCGTTGTTTTTCAATAAGGTGTTTATACATCAACAGAGTTTCCGGATATTTGTCAATAACAATATAGCGGCTGTCCCCAGGAAGATATTCCAGATGATTGTGCATGAAGAACCAGGCATTGACATAGGTTTCTGCAATGACCTTGTGATGTAAGTTGACCTGCTCCATGCGTTCCAGCATCCAGTTATAAGAGCGCTGAAACATGGAAATCAACTGAGGTGGAAGGTCTTTATATAATTCTCTGGTTACATCAGGAGTGTCCTGAAGATTGGTATTCTTATTTGGAGTCATGAGAATGCCCTTGTCAATCACAGCCTTATAGCCGCAGGAGCATCCAAGAGCGCCATGGTAGAGGAAACGCTGATCCATTTCCACATCCGTAAGAGACAGGGAACCTTTGCATACAGGACAGCAAAGGAGAGGAAGCATGGACAGGGGAACTCCTGTTTTCAAGGTAGCAGAAGCAGGGTGCTGATCAAGGTCTTTGATTTTTTCTTCCAAGCACCCTATGATTTTTTGCTTTTGCTGAATTTCCTGGAGACAGAAATCACGTTTTCCGGTATAGATAGCCTTCAGTTCCTCCACATCCTGAGGGTCTGCCAGACCGGAGACCCGTTTTAAGGACAGAATGATGTGGATTTCCCGGAGAGAAAAATCCAGTTCTTTAATTCCAGAATCCATTCCAAATCCTTAAGAGTAGCCTGATCAAAGACATACTGTCCCTTTGGACGGGGAGGAACCAGAAGACCGTATTTGATATAATAATAAAGATTGTCCACAGAAATATGATACAGTTCAGATACTTTTCCGATCCGCATAAGAGCCACCTCCTGTTTTTTTTCATCCTAACACAAATCTGGAGTATACTCCAGGTTTTTTATAAGTTTTTGGGAAACCGCAGGTTGACATGAACCGGACTCCATATTCTACAATGGCAGAAATAAAAAACAAGGAGTAAAAGCATATGAAAATTATGAAAAAATCCTGTCAGCGGACAGAAGAAGATAGAAAAAACCTTACAAAAACAGTGGAAGAGATGATTAACTATGTAAGAGAGCAAAAAGATGCTGCCTTAAAAGAATATAATCTGAAATTTGATGGCTGTACCAGAGAAACCTTGCGTGTGAGTAAAGAAGAAATTCAGGTGGCATACACCAAACTCACTGCACAGGAAATTGAAGATTTAAAGGCAGCAGCAGCCAATATCAGAGCCTTTTCCAAGGCGCAGAAAGAAACCGTAAGACCTTTGGAAAACTTCAGCCCAGCGCCGGGAATTTTCCTGGGGCATAGAATTATTCCTGTAAAATCCTGTTGCTGTTATGTGCCGGGAGGAAATTACCCTTTGTATTCTACAGCCCTTATGTTAATTATTCCGGCGAAAACCGCAGGAGTGGAGCGGGTGGCAGCCTGTTCGCCTGTTATGAAAGGAACTAATGAGATAAATCCGAAAACTCTGGTAGCTATGGATATTGCAGGGGCTGATGAAATTTATGCAGTAGGAGGAGCACAGTCCATTGCAGCCTTTTCTTATGGCACAGAAGAAATCAAGCCTGTGGATATGATTGTAGGACCTGGAAACCGTTTTGTCACAGAGGCGAAACGCCAGTGCTACGGACAGGTGGGAATTGATTTTGTGGCAGGTCCCAGTGAAGTTCTGGTGATTGCAGATGGAAGCGGAACACCAGAAATTGTGGCAGCCGATTTGCTGGCTCAGTCAGAGCATGACCCAAATGCAAAGGGCATTCTGATTACAACAGAAGAGTCTTTTGGAACAGCAGTGATGGAAGCGGTTGAGAGAGAGTTGGCTGTACTGGAAACAGCAGAAATTGCCAGAAAATCCTGGGAAGTTTATGGAGAGGTGATACTGGTGGATTCTCTGGAAGAAGCTGTCTGTCTGGCCAATGAATATGCGCCGGAGCACCTGGAACTGAATGTTCAGAATCCAGAAGAAGTGTCAAAGCAGCTTTATAATTACGGTTCCCTTTTTATGGGAGAAAATACAGCGGAAGTGTTTGGGGACTATGCATCAGGAACCAACCACACACTTCCAACCCTTCGGGCAGCCAGATATACAGGCGGAGTGTGGGTTGGAACATTTTTGAAAACCTGTACTTACCAGAGCATGACACCTGAGGCGGCTGCAGAGCTGGCTCCGTTGGTGTACCGTATGGCAAAGGGAGAAGGGCTTATGGGGCATGCAAGAGCGGCTGAGGTACGAAAAAGTCTGATATAGTTTTTGATAGACTTAAGGCAAAAAATTATTAATTTTTGGGATGATTCTGAAGAATTGTCCCAAGCAGATGTCGTTCTGCTTCGGTAGTAATGACATCTGCTATTTTTTTCTTGTTGAATTTTTTTAAGATATTATGTACTTGTGATTTTACAGTACTCATTTCTACACAGCGCAGTTCGCATACATCCTTTTACTGTATCCATTAGAAAGTAAATATAAAGTATCCAGTTCTCGTGGTGTCAGTGTTGAAAGTAAATTCAGCATAAAAAGGAAACTGCTTTCATAGGTTTTTACCCGTTGAAATTCGTTGCGTATTTTATCCGCTATTTCAGGGCGGATGGGAGATGAATTATGATAGGCGCCAATAATACCCTGAAGAATTTCTTCTTCGGAAGCATTCTTTAGAATATAATCGCAGGCGCCTAAACGGAAAGCAGAGAAAATTTAATTCATCTTCTTCATACACAGTAAGAATAATAATTTTTATTTGAGGATTTTCTGATAATATTTCACCCGTAGCCCGTATTCCGGCATCTTTACATTCCATTTCAATGTCCATAAGAATTACATCCGGTTTTAATTCGCTGGCATTTTTTGCATGCGTCTATTCCATTGTCTACATCAGCCAATACCTGAATTTCAGGATGACTGCCTAAAATTTTGACATATCGTTTGCGGATAGGGGCAATATCTTCAGCTATTATTACTTTAATTGGATTAATCATGATTAGTTTTCCTTTCTGGTGTGTGCAACGGATTTCGATTGTATAATGCCTTCTTTTGTTATAAGAGGGAGAAAAATTCTAGTGGACGTTCCTTTTCCTAATGTACTGACTACATCTATTTTTCCTTCATGAGCATGAATAATTTTATAGGTAAGAGTCAGCCCGATTCCCCAGTGTTTGGAATAAGGATGGGAAGAATAAAAAGGCAAAAAAATCTGTTCAAGATTTTCTTTAGAAATCCCTTTTCCGGTATCTTTGATTTCTATCCATGCATAACGTCTATTGGTTTTCAAAGTTAAAATGAGACTTTTTTGTTCATTTGAAATATCGTTCATAGCATCTAGAGAATTCTTTATAATATTATGGATTGCCTGATCCATATAAACTGGATCAACCATAGCCCAAATAGTTTCCTTTGGATAGTTCTGAACTACAGAAATTTCGGATAATTCCAGGGAAAAGTTTTTAAGCGTTTGTTCCAGGATTTCCTGGAGTGAAAAAAGTTTTAGGTTCAATTCACTTGTTTTGGTGCTGCGATGAATTTCATCAATTCTAGAATAAAGTGTTTCACAGCGCTTTTTTTATATTATTTAGAATTTCTGTCTCTTCTGGTGAAGGCGTTAAAAGTTCCGCTTCAGATTGTAGAGCAAGAATTTCGTTTTTTATGTAATGGCAGAAAATTTTCGAAGTTGTTTCAGAAGAACTGATCCCTTTTGAAATACTAAATTCTGATAATGCCATTTGGTTTGTAAGCGTTGCCAGCCAGTAAGTGCAGTAAGTTAATAGGCCTGCAGCAGCAATTAAAAAATAAGGAAAGGCATCATAAAATAAGGAATGACTGCTTAAATGGATGGAGCGGTATGTATGTGTTCCGGCAATTTTGGGAAATTTTTCAAAAAGGAAGCTGGGAGCCAGAGATATAAAAAATTACATATACCAAAGAAAAAATTCCGTAGCTGATGCATAAAAAAGCAATGATTAAAACGGAATAATTTTAGTTTTGGAGAATTACGCAAGGCGATAAGCAGAAAAATTCATACAGGATAAAACGATAGCATTATTGCATACTCTGGTAATTTCCATAATAGAAAAATTCCATCTTTTTCGTATTGGGCTACACTCATGTAGCTTGGATATAAATAATAATATAGTTTATAATTTGTTACAGGATCATATAATATAGCAAGAAAAATATAGTATAACCATACAGCAGCTTTTAAAAGTTTTTCTGTAAGCGATTTTTTGGGATGGCAAAAAGAAAAGGCAAAGTATGTGCTGATGATTACAATACTAAGGCTGGAAAGATTCATTAGGCGAATCAGGTTTATTTTGCTAATTTTAAAAAGAAAACCATCTCCAAATAAAATTAGGAAGATAAAAATAGGATTTTATAAGATTATAATAGTAAGTATCTTTAGAAATATAGACAATCATGGAGCTAAGGGCAACAAATAAGAAAAAAGTAAAAAATAAGCACTGTGTGATTTTTGTTACCTCTAAAATATAGAATGATTAAGAAAAATATCAAAGCTAAAATTAAAATCAAGAAATAAACATACAACCATACCTCTTTCTTTTTTAGTATAGCAGAATTAGTAAAATAAAAAAGGTGGATAAAATTTCAACCTGTCTGATTAAGTTAGTCTATTGTATAGTTAGTATAGCAAAACAAATATACAGGGTCAAGTCAGAGGAAACTTGGCAAAAGGAGGTAACTATGAAGAAGAAACGAATAGCAGCAGGAATTATGAGTGTAATAATGGCAGCGGGGATGCTGGCAGGATGCGGAGGAAGCGGAGGTAATAAAGAAGCGGAATCAGCGAAGACAGAAGATGGAAAAGTAAATCTGAAGTTTTACATCTGGAGCGATGAAGAAAACTACATGACAGAGATCGCTGAAAACTATAATAAAAGTCAGGACAAGGTTACAGTCGAAGTTGTGAGTATTGCAAACGATAGTTACGATGATAAGTTAAAAGTTATGCTTTCTGCAGGAAGTGATGCAGATATTGTAGATATCCGGACTATGAATCAGGTTCAACAATTTTCAAGATTCAGGTGCACTTACAGATATTACAAAAATGGTAGAAGAGAGTGATTTGGATATTAGCAAGTATGGCTCTTTATGGGATGCATCTTACCCTGAAGGTAAGGTATGGGCGCTGCCTACACGCTCTACTTGTTGGATGCTGTTTTATAATGAAGACTTATTAAAAGATGCTGGAATTACCATGCCAGAACAAATGACCTGGGACGAATATGGCGATATGGCAAAAGAATTGACTTCTGGTGATGGGAAACAGTATGGTGGTTATTGGATTAACTGGGACATTTATCACGCTATTGCAACACAGCAGGAGTGTTATTTGAACGCAGATGATATTACACCAGTGAAACAATCATTAGAGTATTTCTTTTAAATTTTATATCTGATTTTTGATTATCCGCATAAACACTATACTTTCAAATATTTTGAAGTATAGAAAACTATTCATTTTACCACGAATTTACCACGATTGAATGAGCCTTGATATGACACAAAAACAACATGGGAGATAGCACAAATATCTGTGTATCTCCCGTTTTTCATTCATGTAGTATGATTATTTTACTCTGATTTCAAATTTCAAGATTGCTTTCATCATTTCTGTATGGATTTGACCTTTTAATTCTTCATCAACCTGCATAATGATTTTACCACTTTCAGAGTGGTAAAACGGACGCAAGCATAATTTACATATATAAGCGTCATAAAACTTCAAAATCTCTCTTATGGCAGTTTCATTTCCAGCAGACGCTTGACATATTACTTTTAATGTAGGGTAGCCATATTCTTTTTTCATTGGTTCAATTCCTTTCTTTCAATACTGTTTTTAGTTTCTTCAATCCGTTACTTCTTCTGCGATAAATAGCAGAACGTGATACATGATATAATTCGGCTATTTCTTGGTCGCTCATACTTTGAAAATAGCGTAATAGAATTACATCACGCTCTTTATTCGATAACTTATATAAAGCAACAGCAAGTTTCTCATTTGATATTTGAATTGTAAAATTCAAGACTTCAAACGAAATGTAATCACAAGAATAGTTATCCTTAGTTACACATTCAACATTTTTCGTATCTGATAATTCACAGAATAAAACTTCACGCTTAGAACGTCTTGCAAACTGTCTGTTTCTGTTTTTTACTGTGCATTTAATAACAGTCATCATCAAAGCATTAAACTGTATTCTAACGATATGCTCGAAAGAAGATGGGTTCATAATCTCACCTCCTTTCCGCATACGCTGAAATATATAAACGGAGATACCGTCTATATCTTTGGAAAATACAAAAAGAAGAACAAGAAAAAAGTCCGTACAAAATATACCGTCTGTACGAACTTTTAATATTGTAAAATATTTAGTTGTTGATAAAATGCTGTTAGGTAGTGCATAATCGTATAAGATTATTCCTAAAACTTTCCACAGCAGTTACTTTCAATGCTTTTATATCTTGCTTTTTTAGTTCTATCATAAAGTTTTCCATATAACCGCTTAATAATTTGATTACTTGTTAAAATAGTTATAATGCAGGCGACTATGTGACTGATTAAAATCGCTATCCAAACACCATTTAAATTTTCTGCCAGCCAAGATAATAGATAGGCAAAAGGAATACGAATAATAATATAGTAGAATATCATTAGTATCATACTTTTTGTTGGTTTTTCCTATACCATTTAAAGTACCTAAGTAGCAACTAGTAATAGTGTAAAGAACATAACCGATACTAACAATTAAAAAATAATGGCTGACAACATTTGTTACAGCTACGTTGGAAACAAACAATTTTGCCAACTGTTTAGAGAAGAAAATAACAACTGCTGATAATACACTTGAAACAACAATACCATATTTTAACGCCAATTTCAGATAATTCTTTGCTCTGTCGATACGTTGTGCTCCAATACATTGCCCTACGATTGAAGTCAACACCATATTAAGAGCCATAGCAGGATAAAATAATATCATTTCTAATTTTCCAGCAACTCCGTAGCCAGCAATAGCAGAAATACTATAAGTACTAACAATAGCAGTTAAAAATGTTGTACTAATAGCAGGAATACTTTGTTGAATGACAGACGGCACAGCATTTTTTACAAACGGCATAATCTCTTTTGTATCAAAATCAGATAGTGAAAGGTTAAATAAATTTTTTACGATAAATATAAATGCACATAAACGCCAAACAAATAATCTGTGATATTAAGGTTGCGATTGCCGCTCCGTGAAATCCAATTATGTTAATGAAAATAGGATCTAAAATAGCATTCAATAAAGTAGACACAAGCATTGCAACTGCTTGAAACATAGTATTGCCAAAACTTCTTAAAATGGCTGTAAAGTATAAATACAAAATAGTTTATGGATTAGTGAATCATTATTATAGGTTCAGTCCTTTCAATTTTGTTCATTAAAATATGCTCTAAGGCCTTTTAGATAAGCGAAATTATAAATATTTCAATTGACGTTGCCTTTTTAAATTGAGAACAAATGTTTCCCATTTCTTTTCTTGCTTTTCATATCAAGGATAACACGATTGTATTCCTTTTGCATATCCACCTTATTTTAAGTGATTTTTGGTATTCGTGTTCATCTCTTCATTGGATACACTACTGTCTTCCACCTGATTATCAATAATTCACTGCATCCGCAATTCTCGCATGACAAATTTTTCCAACTACTGTTTAGAGTAATCTTCTGATACATCAATTTCAAACTCTTCAAATAATTATTGCATATAATTTCCATGTTGGACGGTAGTTGAATTTCATTATTGTCAGTCAACGTCCAAAAATCCGTAATGACTACATGATCTCTACTGATACTTTGACTGAAATTATTTTTTTGTTTAACACTAATCATCACCATTTTTCACATTCAATAATTTAATTGCAGTTTCAATTTTTACAAACGACTTTTTAGCTCCACTTGAGTGATGCCTATTTTTCTTTCTAAGATTCCTTTTATCATAAATATCCTAATAAGTTTATTTATCGTTACTAAATAAATTATTAGGGTACTTCCCACGTTCTAAACATCACTCTCACCTCAAGTTACTGGCTATTGGATTTTTTGATAGTTTCCATACAATTGACCGCAAGCAGCGTCTATATCAATGCCAAATTGACTTCTAATGGTAACTTTAATTCCTGCTGACTTTAATTCTTTATAAAAGTTGACAAGACATTTCTCATTTGCTTCTTCAAACCGCATCCGTGAACTAACAGTCGGGTTATATCTAATGATGTTCACATGATACAAGTTCCCACTCCTATATCTACCTCTTAAAAGGTTTACGACTTCTTTCGCATGTTCAATAGAATCATTAACTCCGTGCAACATAATATAAGCAATATAAACTTTTTTTGAGGTTACTCGTATATGCTCATCTAATGTATCCATCACATCTGATAATGGGTAGCGTTCATTAATTGGCATTAACTCACTTCGCTGTTCATTAAAAGGAGAATGTAATGAAAATGTCAGGTTGACCTGCGGATAGTTTTGAGTCAATTTTTTTAATGTTTGGAATAATTCCTATAGTGGATATAGATAACCTACGCGGACTTAAAGCAAACAACGCAGGATCTGTAAGTACATTTAAAGCATCAAAAACTTGTACATTCGCTAATGCTTCTCCCATTCCCATAAAAGAAATACTGTCAATTGAATGCCCTTGTAAGTGAAAGTACAAAATCTGGTCAGTAATTTCATCTGAAGTTAAGTTACGTTTTAAACCTATATCTCCAGTTGCACAAAATTTACAACCAAAATTACAACCGCACTGCGATGATATACAAAATGACTCCCAACCAGCTTTATATTTCATATTTACCGTTTCTAATTTTTTCGTCTCCTGAAATTCCAAATAAGACTTTTGAAACTTGTGTAGATTGTTGTGCTTTTAAAGGAACAATATTTAAAATCGATTCTCCAAACTCCTCAATTAACATATCTCTTAGTGATTTAGGAAGAACCGTTATTTCGTTGAAATTATTTATTCTCCCTGGGAATATAGCATTTGTAATTTGTTTCATTCTATAATTAGGAAATTTATTCTGCTTCAAGAACTCTTGAATTCTTATATACTTAATTTTTTGTTGCATGTTTTCTCATCCTTCCATATAACTCTGGTTTGTTTGCCGTAGAGGAAAAGCTCCGATAACTGTTTTTGTATGGTTATATGGCTTAAAAAAGGACAGACTACTCCCTTTGTATGCCGAACGATTACCAACTTTTGCATTTTTACCAAACAAAATTCTAAAAACAGTTAACATTGCTTTCACCTCTTTCTTGTCAATATAAGTGTAAATAGTTATACCATAAATCTTTTTTCTA
>ENA-OPYU01000115-OPYU01000115.1-human-gut-metagenome-genome-assembly--contig:-NODE-115-length-30264-cov-3.917775_pt1 | contig 30264 bp, 42 predicted proteins | sample MGYA00242637_ERZ504482 | MGnify/ENA primary metagenome ERZ504482 (study PRJEB26092, sample SAMD00036237) | human gut metagenome | host: Homo sapiens | study: EMG produced TPA metagenomics assembly of... | reverse complement strand
TAAAGGAATCCGTATCACTGGAGCCGCCTGCGATGACCAGTTTTTTATCCGTCTTGACATTCTTGAAGGCCTCAACCAGATATCGAATCCCCTTTTCTGGCACCAGACGACCGAGGAACAATATGTATGAGTCTTTTTTCAGCCCGAACTTATCTGTAATCAGACTTGCTTCCCGAATCTGCGGCCTATTCACGCCATTAGGGATAAGTGCGTTTCTCTTCCATAAGTTTCCTTAAAATAGTCCTGCACTCCTTTGCTCAGAACAATGACCTCGTCCGCATATTTCGCAGCATTTTTTTCGCCTTGGTGGATAAACTTAGAGCCAAGTCCTGATTGCCATTTCTCGCGCTGCCAATCAATGCCGGCCGATGTCAAGTCTTGGACAACATTTTTCACAAATAAATTTGAAAAACGCAAAAATAAGCCCTACAAGGTTTTCAGTCAGTATCGAACCGATCTGAGCCTTGTAGGGCTTTACAGTTTACTCTATATGCTTTTTATCTTAGACCGCCTGCAGCGGGGTCTTTTCCATCACTTTCTTAAATTCCTCTACTGTCATTCCAGCATCTTCCGCTGCTTCTTCAATCGTCACACGGCCTTTTCTTACCTGTTTAACCAGCATCCGCATCTCACCAATGTTGATACCTTCTTCTCTGCCTTCGGCCTTTACGCCCTGACTAAGGTTGCACATAACAAGCACCTCCCTTTCCAGTTCTTCGTTCATTGCAACGCCAAATTCTTCTTCAAGAATTTTCTTTTTCTCAGTAGCTGCTCTGGAAGAAGAGAGCAACACATCCATAAATTTCACAATACCTGTATAGTTTTCCGTACCCGGTTCTCCAAGACAAATCGTTACAACACTCATCAAATCGTAGTTTTCCGATTTTTCAACAGCGTTTCCAATCAACTGCTCTGGTCGGATAGAATAACGAATCAGAGTGTTTTGGAACTCCTTGGTTGGGTGTGTACAAACCCAGATAGAGTACACTTTTCGGATTTTCCCATACTCCGAGTTCGTGAATATCGGACCATGCTGTGCGGAGATCATCCTGCTGCAATAATAGATTGCCCGCTTTGTCAAAGGGTATCCCGGATTAAAAGCAGTCTGCGCCTCCACATTAATAATAAGACGTATCACATCTTTCTGTGCAGTAGAACCTTCTGACGCTGGTGCGATTGCATCGAACCGAACATCATAATTGATGGTTCCCTCCGTCAGCGTAGAATCCTCATTATTGCTTCCGGTAATTACGCCAGCCGTTTTCTTGGGTCTGTTTGTATCATCAACATGAACGCCAACCGTGCCCACTTCCGGCGTTCCTTCGATATACTTCTCTGCAATTTCGTCTACGGAACAGGCACTGTACTCATTCACACAGTTCTTCATAATCTGTGCCAGAATCTGTTTGTTGGCAAGCAGCTTCTTGGCAGCCTTATCATAGCTCGAATCATATTCCGTCTGCGTTATCGCATGAGCAAGCTGATTTTCCATCGGCATTCACTTCCTTACAGCAGATTCAAGAGGAGAGTATACTTCCCCCATTGTGCTTTCATCTTACCATAAAACACTTTGCATATCAAGCTGGCAGATGTAAACTTTTCAGCATAGATTTGTCCATATTGCCCACTCTGGTTTAAATTCAAGTCAGCATAATTCAGCATAATATTCCAATATAGCAGCATCTGTATTCAAGATTCTTCCCGCCTTGACTACCATTCCCGTTCATCTTTTTCAAGTGAAATGATAACTGCGTTTTTCTCAGCTTCATATCTCCCCTTAAACTGATGATCCTTTCCTACAGCTAGTTCATTTGCCTCCAGCAACGCCTGAATGAACTGTATTCCGTTAATCATCATTCGGCACTGTCCATCGGTCAACAGCCTGTCTGGAACCTTAAAGGACATGGGATGTTCAGCGGTGCACGGAGTAATCGCAATAGACTTCCGATCTTTCCTCTGCAAAAACACAAATATAGGTCGGGCTCCCAAGAACACGAATAACATCCTTTCCCACATTCATTCTTCGGCTTTCTGCCGGAATCGTCACCAGCAGATTCATAATTCGTCCAGAACTCATGTCAGCATTCCTTTCTCAACAACCTCACTGCCCGGTCGTTGTACATTTTCAGGCTGTTCCGGAAAATCTGATAAAGGTATATTTTCAGATTCTTCACATTGCGGTATCGGTACTGAAATAGTATCTGTTTTCTGTTCAGGCTCATCCAATACAGCAGAGCCTTGATACCCAATAAAATCCTCGAACAGGTTCATCTGATGACCAGCGATGTAATCATTATAAGATTTCCCGATTCGATCCTTATAGACATCCGGGAAGAACTTTATCTGTTTTTTCTTCATTTCGCCAGTAAGCGGGTCCGTATATTCCTGTGGCTTCGGTGTGAACATGATTGCTTCTTCCAAATCGAACAACATACAAAGGCCCTGATCAGAATTAGCCACCCGTCCAAGCACTTTATAACGACATTCTCGGTTCCAGTTCATGAGTTTGAAGATATTTTCCACAAATTCCAAAGAGGTAATATCCTTATTCACCCAGTTTTCGTCCTTCTGCCGTGCCCATTCAACAGACGCGCTGTCTTCTTCCGGACACATAATCAATGCAAGCCGTTTTTTGTTTGGATGCAAAATCGGAAGAACATACTTGATTCCTTCAAAAAGGCCGGATGCAGGCCATATTAAATTTCATAACGCCATATTTTATGCTCACTGCTGGCTTATTCAGCATGGAAAATTGTGTACGCGGCGGCAGCTCATAACCATCAAATTTTTCGTACTCCAGTTCTCTTTTATGTTCTTTCCGTATCTGTGCAAGTTCACGAATCAAGGAGATTTCCCGAACGCTCAGTTCCTGCGCCCTGCTTTGTTCTTCCATTCTATAAGTTCCTCCTACATCGACATCAAAAGATCATTCAGTTCACGTTGAACTTCATTTCTGCTTGGAATTGCACCAATCATGGGATTTTCTACGACTTGGCCAGATTCCATCACATCACTAACTGTAATGCTCTGAACCCATTTACTCCGATATAACCGGCATTTCAGATTCATCGAACAATTTTCTTGTTCATACTGATTTTTCCCAGTCAAAATCCGGGACTCATCCAATTCAAAAATTAGGAACTTTGCATTTCCCTGACCCCGGCAGATACCACGGCACTGGTAACGGCAATTCATTTTCCAGTTCAACGTTTGAAGAATCAGGCCAGAAAACGCTCTGGCTGAAAAGGCACTATGAACGTCATTGTCATCTTGCCAGTGCATCGCCGTTGAAGAGCCCTGATCGCTCTTTCGCAAAATCACGACCTGCAGAATCGGATGATAGAGCAGTTCCACATGCTCGCAGTCGTCCAAGCGGGTATGACACGCTTTGCTGAAACGGATTCCATTTTTTGAGATTGTTATGACCGGGCTGCTCTGGTTGATAAAGCAAGTACCTGAAACCGTCAGATAATCAGATAACAATGCCATATCCGACTTCTTCCCAGACCTCATTTCCGTCATATCGTTCAGTTCGACCACTTCTTCCGGCAGATAGGCATTCAGGCAAAGGCTGCGGATGCTTTCGGCATTGATGCCACTCCAGTTCGGATGGATGCCCACGAATCCTTTCAATGCTCCCTGCTGGATTACTACAATATCCTGCACCCCGCACTTCTTTTTGCTGGACGCCACAAGATGTGCAGCCCGTGCAATTTCCGGCGAAACAATCGCTTCGTGATGTTCTGGAACGTAGGCAGAGCAGCGATTTCCGTTATTCTTTGTGACCTTGCCCAACTTGTAGTCCACCACAATGCTCTTCCGCGCTTCCAGATCACCCCAGCGGCGTTCATTTTTCATGATGTTTGCTACCATCACACCGTTCCACTCCTGCCTGCCGCGCAGGGTGCTGCGCTTTTTCTGCGTCAGGATCATTGCAATCTGATCGTAGTTATAACCATAGATAAACGCCAGAAAGATAAAACGCACCGTCTTTGCTTCTTCCGGCTCAATTACCAACTGTCCATCTTTGGTATGCCGATACCCCATCAGGTCGGTCACCGGGTACTGACCTGTCATAATACGCTGGTCATACGAAAGGATCATCCGGCGGCTCTTGTTGCCCGATTCCCAATCTGCCAGAAGTGCCTGAATGTCAAGGCTGTATTGGCTGCTTGGATTCAGCGTGTAGATATTCTCTGTTTCAAAGTACACACCGATGGGATGTGCAGGATGCATGGTTTTCAGGGCCGCGATCTGCGTCATGCAATCTGAAAAATTCCGAGCAAAACGCGAAATGCTGGCACAGATAATCAAATCCATTTTCTGGTCTTTGGCATCTCGCATCATTCGCTTAAACGCATCTCGTTTCCGCAGTGAAGTACCCGATTTTCCCTCGTCACTGTAAATATCCTGCAGATTCCAGTTTTCCGTTTCTGCAATCTTTTTGGTGTAGTATAGAGTTTGATTTTCAATAGAGGAAATCTGTTCTTCGCTAGATGTGCTGACACGGGCATAAACGGCCACACGTTTTAGGTCACTGTCATAAATTGATGGGGTCGGCTTTGCAGGGCGGAAATAATCTTTTGCTGATTTCTGACCCTGTTCAGTCTGCTTATGGATTCTGTCGCGGATTTCGGCTTTTCTCTTTTCAACTTCCAAATGCCTGCTTTTCCAATCCATTCCATTGGACACAACTTCGATATTTTCTATTGAAATATGTTCTACATTTTTTGAATCATACTGTCCTTCATTCATTTCCATCTGCCTTTTCCATTTCATGTTCTAGTCGTGCTTTCCATGCAAGATATTCTTTCTCACGGATTGATGTGTATTTTTCGGCTAATTCTTTCAGACTTTGCCGTTGGTTATCAACATCAAGAATGGTGTCGATTCTCTGGTCATCATCATCCGTAACAACGTCCACTCGCATCGGTATGTCAAACAGATATTTCAACATGGAAACAGAAATCACAGGTATTCGCCGCAAGGTAGGCTCTTGTTTGCGAGAAAATCAGATTAACTATTGCCCTTTTTTACAGTCCTGAAGCAGATGTACCATTTCTGGGCGTTTGTAAATTTCCTTATTCCCTGTGATGTCAATATAGACACCAACCAGCCTTTTATCCACATCATCTCTGAACCTTTCAGCATAGTAGGAACTGTGATAGGCTACTGCTGCATCCTTAGAGCGTTCCCACAGTTTTGCAAGTTTCACATAGCCACCAACCTTATACTTGCGGTCCATTCATAGCACCTTCTTCCAGCTGAACACTCCAATACCATCTCCGCTTCTTCTGGTAACAGTGGATTCCCATTTCCGTTTTTTACCATCCGTGCCACTCGTTTGCTGACACCCTCATTGTCCAGACGGCAATAAATTTCATTTGCGCTCATATCGCCTTTTTCAAGGAAATGCTTGATCCAGTAGGCAGCTTTCTGTTGCTCTGTATCAAATTTAGGTTCGGCGTCCGGCTGTTGTTTTTCAAAGAGCTGTGGCCTGCATTCCAGCCATCGAAAGCCCTTGTCGGCAGAAATGGAAAAGCGGATGTCTTCTGCCGTAGGCGCAAGACTGTTTTTGATTTGATGTACGATTCTTATATCAGGATTCTCGGTATCTCGCTCCACCTGCAGGACGCTTCGTGCTGCTGCCACAACATCAATGCTGCCAAGGCTGCAGTACAGCCCTTTGGAGCCTTCTTTTTTGTTAAGGTGTCCAATCAGAATGATAGCGCAGTCGTAACCAGCAGCCCACATTCCAAGGCGGCGCATGAGTTTCCGCGCTCTGCCTGCGATTTGCAAATCCGAATCGCTGCCAAGATAAGCCTGAATCGGATCGATCACGACCAATCGAGGCCGAAATTCAATGATTGCCTGACGGATGCGCTCATCGTCCAATGTAAGGCCGTTATAAACCTCTTCATTGATGAAGGCAATCTTCCGGCAGTCTGCTCCGTAGCGTTCCAGCCGGGGCTTTATTGTGTCTGAAACGCCATCCTCGGAGCACTGATAAATCACCTTTTGCGGCGCACCGATCTTACAGCCATCCGGGGTCTTACCACCCGTTGAAAGTTCTGCAATCAGATTCATCATCATGGTGGATTTCCCATCGCCGGGATCACCCTGCAGCAGTGTGATTTTCCCGATTGCAATAAAGGGATACCACAGCCACCGTACATCCGTTGACTGAACTTCGCTATACAGTGTCAGCAGCCTTTCCATTTCGTTTTCCTCACATTTTTTGCAGTTTGATTTCACGCTTTTATTATACACTTGTCAGATATATTTTTCTGTGAACCAGCAGTTCACTTGTTGCTCAAAATGTGAACTGCTGGTTCACATTTTGGCCTCAGAAGCCATCTCCGCTAGAGGGGAAAAATAAGAATTCTGACTTCTATGCAGATTGCCTCTTTGGTTCCTCTTGATTCATTTCTCCATAAGTCAAATAATTAAAGTATCTTATGCGGGCATTTGAAAGGAAGATCACTATATGTCCGTAAATCGTACTTCTCTAGGAAAACGAATCAGCTTCTACCGTTCAAAATCGAATCTGACGCAAGAAGTTCTTGCCGCAAAAGTCAACTGCAGTCGTGAATACATTGTCCAAATCGAAAATGGCACAAAGGTTCCAAGCCTTTCTGTTCTTGTCAAAATTGCCAACACGTTATCCGTTTCCGCGGATGAGCTTTTGCTCGACTGTCTTGAACATTCTTCCTCTGCAAACTCCGAATTTCACCGCTTGCTGCTGGACTGTAATGAAACTGAACAGACTGTCATTATTCGCATGGCAAAAGAGTTAAAGGCCACTCTTGTCAGCCTTGGAATTTAACACCTATCCGTAAAATCGCAAAATAAAACCCGCATAAGTCGCAGACGCACCCTCGAATCCTCCTGGGTGCTGTCTGTGGTTTATGCGAGCCTTCGTTTGTGGTAGCTGAAATTCGGTATCCACCTTAGATCAAGAAGTCGCTGCAATCACTTTTCTGCATAGCTGCTCAGTAGCTAGTTAAGCCCTTCAATCTATAACTTTCCCATTCCTATGGAATGAAACACCCTCATAGCCGAGAAGATTTACGAATCCTCTCAACTATGAGGGCGTTGTTTTTTCATTCATGCAGTTCCAACGGCAACCCATCTGGATCAAAGAAAAATTGTCATCTTCTTTTGGGTGTAGCTGTCAAATCGAATCGGTTCGCATCCTATCCCCATCTGTTCCAGTTCTGCTACAGTGGCTTCCGCATCATCCACCCGGAACGCCAAATGCCGCAGTCCGCAGGCTTCCGGTCGATTCACGCGCTTAGGTGGGTTCGGCTCTGCGAAGATCTCCAGCTCAATCGCATCAGCACCCTCACCAACACGCAAATCCAGTTTCCAGTCATTCCGTTCTTCACGGAAGTTTTCTCGTACAATCTCAAATCCCAGCTTATTCACATAGAAGTCTTTCGATTTCTCATAATCTGAAACGATGATTGCCACATGATGAATCGCTGCTAATTTCATTTTCTAGGTTTCCCCTCTCCTTATATGTACCATACTTGCCGAATCGTTGCTGCTGCCAGTTCCAAAAATTACCACCACACTGCCGACCACCTGCGGAATCATAAAAATCACAAATCCACCAATCAGCATTTGAAGTGCTTCTATGCGCCCTTGATGGATAAGCGGAACACCTTATCGAAGTTGTCAAACCGGGAATGCAGTTCAAACGCACCGTAGCTGCCGATCCTTCCCTCGGTGCCAGCCGCTTTCAAAGCCTTGCAAGCCTCAATGATGGCTGCACCCGCTTCCTTGCGTTCGGTGTACACCTTGCCGCTGATCTCCATAGAGAAGTGGTCTTTGTCCTGCGCCAGAAGCAGTTTTGCCGCTTCCATATCGGTTTTCAGTGCTCCAATCTGACCCTGTGCCACAGCGATTTCTCGCGGATAGCGGCGCGCAATATCCGATTCCAAGCTATAAATCTGGCTGGTGTGATTGGCTTTCAGCAATTTCAGTTTGCTGACCTGAATATCCAAGTCCATCTTTTCCTTGATGTAGGGATTGCCCGTTGCCAGTGCCTTGATTTCGGCATAAGACAGTGCGGTGTCATCTACATCATCGCAGGCACGGACAGGCGACTTGGATGTCATAATCTGGCTTATCTGCTCTTTCATATTCTTCCCGGCATCATACTCCGGCTTCAGCTTCTTCCGGCCTCCACCGGACTTTCTGGCTTTATATGCTCTTTTCTCTCCCATAATTATTCGTGCAGCTCCAGTGGCAGTCCGTCCGGGTCATGGAAGAAAGTCATCTTCTTGCCGGTATAATCATCCACACGGATCAGCTCACATTCAATGCCAACTTCTGCCAGTTCTCTGACTGTCTGCTCCACGCTATCCACGCAGAACGCAAGATGACGCAGCCCACAGGCTTCCGGTCGGTTCAAACGCTTCGGAGGATTTTCCTCAGCGAAAATCTCAAGCTCTGTGTGTTCATTGACACGCAGATCCAGCTTCCAGTCCTTGCGCTCCGGGCGGTAGTTTTCTCTGATGATAGAGAATCCCAACTTGTTCACATAAAAATCCTTAGCTGCTTCGTAATCAGATACAATGATTGCAATGTGGTGTATTTTAGATAAGTTCATATTTTCTCCGCCCCGTTTCTTTTAATTTTGTTCTTCTTTTATTTTCGTTATAAACTATATAATGATCTTCAAATATACCGTGTGAACTCCTGGAGTTCAGTTTGTCCACACGGCATTTATTTTTTTACTTCGGATTCTTGTTTATTTCAGCTTTTCAAGGATCTCATCTGCACTCATACCGTTTGCCAGCAGCTTCTTCAGCACAGCCTCTGCTTCAGCCTTTTTAGCTTCTTCAGCTGCCTTAGCATCTGCCTTTGCCTTCTTTGCTTCCAGGGTTGCTACTTCCTTTTCGGCCTTCTTCAAAGCAGTCTTTTTTGCTTTCAGATCAGACTTTAAAGTGTCAATGTTCGCGGTGATGGATGCAATCTCAGCTGTGAGTGCTTCCTTTGCGGACTGCTTTTCTGCAATCTGTGTCGCAAAATCAGCAGTCACAGTTTTGGGTCTATTCTTGCTACCTTTAGTTCTGGGCATAGGTGATAACCTCTTTCCATTTTTTAGTTGTTTAAGTATAGCACTGTGTTGGAGTACGGGCAATATGACTACAGCCTATGCAATCAGAATCAATTTCTATGTGTAGCCGCTTGAACTTTTTTCTCCGCAAATTTTTCTTCGGCTTTCTTTATTCCTTCCATTGCATTTTCAAGAAATGCTCGTGCCTCCTTCATTTCTGATTTACTATTTAGTTCAATAAAAGATTCCATATAATTTCTTGCTTCCAGAAACTGATTCTTAATATTACTATAGCTATCTCCACTTGGTAATGAAATATAACACTTATTAAGTTCGCTGCAAACATTAACACAGCGTTCTCTTATTGATTTTTGGTTAACTCCTTGTTTATCTACTTTGATCAATAAACTACTGACTTCTTTGAGCTGATTTTCCGTGACTTCTAAAATATGTTTTAGTTTTTCATACTCTTTATCATCAAGTACTTCTCGTATGGCTTGTTCAGATTTTTTCACTGATTTTTTTAAATGCAAATAATTGCCAAATCGTAATTACAAATCCAACAATCGTGACAATACTTGCTAAATTTCCAACAGCACTCCACATAATTTTACTCTTCTTTTGACTTTAAATAAGAATACTTGGCATTTCTCCATATAAATTATCAAAAACCTCTTCCCATCTATTCTCGTCTCTGAATCCTTTTGCAAGTTCCTCACACATGTGATAATCGCCTCTATGGTCTGGAACAATTTCATACATTGCCTGTTCAAACCCCCTATGATCACACTTTTCTCCTCGCTCAATGCGTTCTCTGTAATCTTGCATAAGAGCCATGATTCTTTTGTACTGTTCTCTGGTTAAACCGTACTCAAAAATACTACGGCTCACATCATCGTTATCAAAAAGCAATTGCTGACGGAACTCAATAAAGTCCAAACGTTCCATAATATTATTATACTCTTTAGCATCCATAGCTCTTGCTCCTTCATCATCTTATTATAGTTCATCACATCTCAGCCGATCATAAATCGTTGCCTGCTGCTCACCACGAAGAGGTGTGTGATTATCAGAGCAGCATGGAAGCTACCGCTCCCAGTATATCACAATTTCATCCAGTTTTACAGATGCTTTCTTGCCTTCACGATTCCGTAGTACACTAAACCGCCTACCACTCCACCGACTGTGTTATAGAACAAATCAGACAGTTGGAATGTACCGAGCCTTAAAAACAGCTGTAGCATCTCAATGCTTATCGAAAAAATGAACGCTATCTTTCCGCTATACCACAGTATCTTCTTCCAGCTACTGCCCACTTTCTCTTGAAATGTCCATATAACCATGCTGGTGAACGGCACCATCATGATCACGTTCTCAATACTACATGATTGAAACCTGCCTCGATTGCATCATGGATCGAGTAGTCCATGATAATATGTCCAGCATCATCCACCGGCTCTAACTGCTTGATTCCTGTTCCGAAGCGACTGCCAATACCGGCTGCCATAATAAGTAATGTTGTTTTCATCTCTCTTTTTCCTCCAGGTTTTTTCATATTTCTCTGTTAATAAAAGCTCGATAGTCTAACAATGCTTGACGCTTTGCGCCCTCAATACATCCAAATACATTTTTACGCAATCATATATTTTTTTACGAATACTATCAATTCCCATACAAGTCAAACTTAGCAGAGTAGCATACAAAAGAATAAAAAACAATTTCCAACAAACACCTATTGATTCTAAAAAACATAATGGTCAAAAAAAAACAATCAATTCAAATCGTCCACTCGTTGTTACGTCAACTTTGTTCTTAAGCCCAAGTCCATGCACTATTCCATGATGAGTAACAATCAAAACCATTAGAAATATTTTAAAGCAATCAACATTTCTGTTTCTTGCCCCCCAGAGTTAATTGTATGAGACATCATTATGTATTCCTTTCATTATGCCTACAATATGTTCATTATAATAACATCGATAATAACCTTATTCTCGATTTTCTCACCGTAAATTCATCAATCAAACATTCATGCAAAAACCATATTAGAATCATACTTGTTTTTTCACAATTCTGCATATCTTCTTTTTTATTAATTGCATAATTCCAACGGCTTGCACTGAAAGTTTCGCACAAGTATAATTATGTTTTGCTATAGCATTGATTCCTATTCTATCTGCTAGTCCTAAGTAGCAACTATACTCCTGATAACAGACACAGTTTGATTTAACTTTTTCATAAAGAGAGGAGGTTCGTTCTTTTTCTCTTATCATATGCTGAAAAATTGTATAATTCCATCCAAGATATTGTATCGCTAAATTTTTCACCACATCTTTTGGTAGCAGTGACGCATCATCCAGCATCAATTCATAAGATACTAACGCCCCACTCATTTTTTCAAGAGATGAATTCCTTGTTGCACTTGTAGTAAGAATTCTATAATGATACATTGGCAAATCGCAGTAGCAAACTCTGTTTACAGATTTTAGAACCTCCCACGAAAAAATGGAATCCTCACACATTACAATATCTTCACGGAACAAATGATTTCCAATTACTTCCCTTTTCCAAACCTTGTTCCAAAGATATCCTTCTACTGACTTTTCATTACGTGTTACGCTTTCATATATCGCACTTTTCCCTATAAAGACAATCGGGTCTGGTATTATTTTATGCAATCCAATAATTTTACCTCTATCAAGATTGTACTCCTTTACATAAGAACACGCTGATACATCTGAGTTTGTCATGTCAAGATTCTTGATTAGCACCTCATACATATCTTGATCAATTAAATCATCCGCATCCATAAAAGCAATCAAATTTCCTTTTGCGTTAGCTATTCCGGCATTTCTTGCTGCTGAGCAGCCTTTATTATTCTGGTGGATTACTTTTACTCTTTTATCAACACTGCAATATTTATCACATATTTCACCGGATGAATCGGTTGAGCCATCATCGACTAAAATCAATTCAATATTTTTATAGCTTTGTCCTAAAATCGAATCAATACAGTCGTTTATAAACTTTTCAACGTTATAAACAGGGACAATAACACTCAATAATTGCATATCTCATTCCTCCCACATCATTATTTGATTGCTTTAAGCTGCCCAAAAGGTATGCTCTTAGACAATCTTTTTCTCTTCTCACAGCATATTTTGCTGTTTGACCCAGAGTTTTCATCTTATTCGAATCATAATATTTTATTCCTATCAGCAACCCTGATATAAGAAAAAATGAACTCTACGCCCCGATCACCAAATGCAGGCAAACAGTTTGAAAAAATCCGAATTTAAATGCCACAGGACAATAAGGATGATTGCCCCCCACACACACATTTGTATAGTACTCAGCTTTACGCAATAGAATCAAATATTTCCAGCACACCTGATGTAAAGACGGTTTTTTCTGTCGGTATTCATGATACGTTTATCTTCATTCAAATATTCAATCAAATCACTTTTATTATTTATCATTTCTACTCTCGCTTTCTTATGCTATTTTAAGTTTCTCTATTGCCCTTATGAACCACCCCTGCATGACAAGCCAAGTCGTTCCTAAAACAACCACTACTGTAATAACTTCCTGATGTCTGGTTGTCTGAAACAAAATCATCTGAAGAAGCGAAAATACACATGCAACAAACGGAGAATACAGATATAAATGTAAACTATGTTTGCTTCCAATCATTGAGAGAATATTATCTTTAATATGAACAGTTTTTCCTAATGCAAGCATCCCATACACCATAGGTAGGTTGCCAAAATAAAACTCCAATCTCCCGCAGATACGGTATTCAGCAGTCGTAACTATGCTTCCAATTATAAGTATCCCTATGGAAAGAGTCTTCCGCTGGCATTCATGCTTTCGTATCCATTTACCCATATAATAAAATCCAACGCCCTCAACGAGCCAATTTCGATACATGAAGGGTTGAACGCTTTTTCCGAATGCAAGTAATGTACCCTCACTCATAATCCAATAGAGTATTACTAAACACGGAAAACATCTATGGATGATCTTATCTAATTGGGATTTGGCTGCAAAGTAAACTACGACATAAACCATACCAATCGCATGAAGATACCAAAGGTATTCGTTTCCAAAAGCACTTCCAAACAATAAGCATTTCAATATGTTCTTAGAATTCACATCAAGCTTTGCCCATCTTGCAAGCTCTTTGTATGGACTATAAGAAATCAACGTATAAATTCCAAACCACACCAGATTCAATACAAGAAAGATTCTCAAAAAGTTTATGCCCTTTTCAAGCTGCTTTTTTCCTGCTTCCTTGTTGAAATAACCTGAAATAGCAAAATAAGTAGGAACTGCACAGCGAGCAATCGCTGTCCATACCCCCCCCATAAATTCTCAGGCAATGGATTATGTATCAAAACCACAAATATAAATAACAGATATTTCAGCAAATCGAAATAGTGGTTTCGTTCCTTTCTTGCATCAACCGTCATACCCTAATTCCTCCAGATTGTCCCCATCCCATTTCCAAGTTTGAAGAAAAAGCAATAAGAACGGAACGACATCAATTCTTGCAATATCTAAGAAACTAAGACTCACACCAGTGATCAGTAAATAAATAATCATGGAATAAATAATCTCTGCATTATTTTTTCCAAAATTTCGAATAGAAGTATACAGATATCCAATAATCAGCAATACAATTATTGGAACACAGTACCATCCCATTGTATACCAATTCCCTAAGTATCCAAGATCATCATTTGAGCCGATTACAAAATAATGTTTAAATGCCGATGTTCCGTAGAAAGCCAACCCCATTGGCTTTCCATTCCAGTTTCTTCTAAGTGTTTCAAGAGAATATAATCTTACCGACATCGTATTTCCATTATATATATCATTGGCAGATGAAGAAGCGCCCTTTATGGTTTGTAATAAATCTTCGTAAAATGGTGTCTGCATAAATACCGCAATTGCAATTACACCAATTGAAAAAGCAAGCATCTTTTTTGCGCCTTGCTTTTGCTTTCCATACCATAAGACAGCCATAGACGCTATTAACGACATTATCATGATTCTTGAACCAACAAATCGGATTGAATACACTAAACCGATAACCACATAAATCAGATATTTAGTTTTAGTTTTTGTCAATCCCTTCCCACATTTTAATAGTAAATAAAAAGAATAAATCAAATATATATTTTCTATTGCGCCACAAATACTCGTACTATGTCCGCCTCGAATCTGTCCCGCAATAAGAGTCGGAAAAAGTGCAGTTCCTGTGACATCATACACCAAACAATTTAACATTCGTAAGCATAATGCAATTCCTGCTACCGGTAGCCAACTTTCCATAAAAGATTTTTCAGTTCCATATCTTTGCTCAAGATATAGTAATGGATAAACTAAAAAGGTCGAAAAATAATAACGCGCATACATGATAGTGTGATTAACACTTGCCACTCCCTCATGCACTGTAAAGAAACTGATGCCAAATAAGCAAGCTGTATAAATTATAATATACGCATTTAGTGCTTTATATTTTGACAGTAGCCCATTTTTGCTTAGGATAAGTATTGCATAGATACTGTCAAATAGAACAAGCAGCATCTCTATCTTCCATGCTATTGAATCATCCAGAAATGGAATAACTCCTCCGAGGATATCCAACTGAAGCAGCAGAACAATCCACGTCACACACCATATTATATTTTTGCGAATTTTCAATTTTCTGTCCTCCCACTATCAGTCCTTATTCTTACCTTGCAAATTTTTTTCCGATTTTATACAGGACAGTTTTTGTCTCATTTTTGAAGAAAAAGTAATTGAGTACAACATCTATCAAGCAAACCCCCGCAAAAACAACCGCCGCCCAAATAAAAAAGGATATAAAACCAGTTATATGTGCATTTACAATGTTTCCAAACAAACACATAGCTAGAACACCAGCCACCAGATTTGCCAGATATACCTTAATAATCCACCCGAGTGACATATCAAAAATATACTTTTTCATATAAACAATATTAGCAACTGTATTAAACGCAAATGCAATCAATGTTCCTAATGCCACACCAATAATACCAATCCATTTCACAAGTATTAATGAAAGGACAATATTAATAATTGCCTCCGTTACAGAGATCCACTGTGTCTGTTTAATATGACCAGCTGCCATAATCATATTGTTATAGGTCAAGCTAGTACAGTAAACATATTCTGCAAGGCAAAGCAGCGTTGCAAAAAGAGGCTGGTAGTAATCTATATCACTAATTCCACCTGTATAAAGACTTACGAATGGCGTAATCAAGATGATACATGTGAAGAAGAATACCGTAGACAGCATCTTTGACATAAGATCATACATAGGGACATCATGCTTAATTGCATCTTGCTCATCTCTTGCAATCATCTGACCAAAAAGAGCTTCCGTGTTGCCCAGAATAGCGGCAACAAGATTCGATATGCTACTGACAACATACCGATGCACCGAATACACTGACACCCACATTACGTTCAGACAAGCTGTAATCACAAGATTATCTGTACTGCTATGAACATAAAATGCAATACTCTTGGCAAGCGCAGCGTTACTTTGCGAAAGGACACTCTTATCTTTTTCTACACTTGTATCAATTGCGTAATGGCTACGCACATATACATTCAAAATGATTGGTCTTAGGATAAAAATCAATGCCGCTACAAATTTGACAACAAGCAGCGAACAACCTAGTTTGATTAAAATGACACTGACAAAAGCATTTCCAATGGTGCAAAAAATTTGAAGGAAAGTATTAAAATATGCTTTTTGGTCCGCAAACATTAACAGCTGACTGGGAATGCCAAACATGCTTTCAAAAATCGCATTCATTCCCAGAACCAACACCAGCAAAAGAGCGTCTATGTAACCGAACGGTGTATCCACAAACTTCGGGTAAACTACGGCTAAAACCGCAACATAGCCAGTGAGCGCCAACGCAAACTTCGTATAAAACGATTGACTTGTTTTATATACTACACTGGCTTTTTTTCATATCACCCGTTGCTACAGGTCCATAGAAAGCAACTCTCGTTGCACCAGTTACACCCCCCTGAATCAAGGATGTGATGCTAATAAACTGGCTAATCGATGCAACAGTTCCATTTGCAGCTGAGCCAAAGGTAGATAATATTAAACGCGGTACAATCAAACCGCAAACAAGAGCAACTATCTGCTGAAGCAGGGAAGCCACACTATTCAATGCTAATGCTTTATTTCGATTCATTTTTACCAGTAACATCCTCCCTCAACTTTTTCAACATTTTTAAGGCCGTTCATCGATACTAGGACGAGTCCAATACTCGTTTATGTACATTTTTAAATTCTGGTTGATCTTTAATCCAACGATTTCCGTAAATACCCAAAAAGCATCTGTGTCCATCCTGCCATATGAATTGCAATTTTCCCATGACGCTTTGCATGTGCAGCTAATGACATTCCATATGCACCACAGCCAATCAATGCAATTTCATAATCTGACTGATCCATCTGATTTTTCATAAAATCAAGAGCTTCAAACCAATCCTTGAACCCTGTTTCACTACTATTTCCAGCAATGCTTTGAACTGCTTTAATCACAGTCAATTTTTTAAACTCAGGCAGAACATCCGGATTCTCGAATAGATGCTCTCTCTTATCATACTGCTTTTTTATTGTTTCCGCAAAAGGATGAACTACCAATACCTTTTTTCCTTTAAGCTCTTTCGTCCATGGATTTTCCCAAAGGAACGGCGCATAATAACCGTTCAAATTGATTTTTCTTGCTTTTTCTGTATAGTTCCTAACATAATATTCCAACTTTGCATAAGAGCCAAGAATATCTATTTCACGTGCATCCTCAAGTGCCAGATGTGCAAACTTTTCACCTGCTGGAAGTGAGTTTGGAAAAAAGCCCGAATTATTAACAAGCCATGCTACGCTTCCAGTTCTATCGTAACTAACTTTTCCTTCGTAAATATCTTTCAAAGGAATGTGCAAATCATCTGACAATAAAGAACATACAGTACCAAGTTCCGTCGTACCCCATTTAGAAACCATCAAACCATTTTTTGCTTGATGAATCTGGTCTCTTACATAATCATTGGCTTGCTGATCTCTCAACTCAACAAATCCTTCTGTTAAATCGTTGTACGGCTTTCTAAATATTTTAGTTAATACTTTAAGTGTGTATTTCCTGGCACTTTCTCTTATATTCCCCATTTTCCCATATTTCCTTTCAGGTAATCTCGATATGCACATCTGACTGGAGCAAACTGTTTTCTTCCTCGAATAACATCTTTCATGGTTTGATAAGTAAACCTTGCATTCACTTTGTGATAATCCGTTCTATACTTTTTTGTCAAATACAATACATTTCTCACCATATAATATTGAGTCATTGCACTGGTTGCTCCGGTAGATGCACTTACCTTATGATAGATCAAGGTATTTTCGCAAAACCAGAGTTTATATCCTGCTTCAAGCACTTTATAGCAAAAATCCGTATCTTCTGCATAAAGGAAATACTCTTCTGAAAGCAATCCAACTTTTTTCACTACCTCGGTTGGAATCAGCATCAGACATCCAGTAATAAATGTCACCTCTCGAATTTCACCTGTATCTTCTGGATTCAGGTCATTCCATCTTTCATGCGCGCCGCCACCAAACTTTTCATCCATATGTCCACCGCCGTACCACAAATGGCTTGGCTTGCTATAAAAAAGCTATTTTTACCACCTACAATGCCAACATTGTTTTTTTTTCAGTCGCTGCATCAATAAGAATACTCAAAAAAATTCAGGTTCAACTGTCGTGTCATTGTTCAGCAACAACACATAGTCGAACTCATTTTCTATTGCCTTTCTGATCCCAATATTATTTCCACCCGAAAATCCTAAGTTTTCAGCTGACTCAATATATACTGTCTGTCCTTTCAAATAATCAATTTGCTCTTTCGTTAGGCTTTTTGCTCGAACCATTTTCTATTACAAATATTTTATAATTATCATAATTAATTTTATTCAAGCTCTTTACACACTCTATCGTATCTTCAGCTCCGTTATAATTAACAATGATAATTGCAACACTTGGCTGCTTATCCTTAATCCGTTCCTTCATCAGCATTCACCAAAAAATCTATCCTCCAGCATCAAGCACAAGCAGTGATACACTGGAAGATGAAATTCCTGAATCATATAAGTTTCTGTCTGCGGCACTTTGATGCAAACGTCGCTCATCTGTTCCAATTTGCTACTCTTTGCGCCAGTCAAGCCAATGACCTTCATTCCTTTGGCATGGGCAGTCGTTGCCGCATACAAAACATTTTTACTGTTTCCACTTGTAGAAATGCCAAGAAACACATCCCCCGCTTTACCGTAACCATTAACCTGCTGTGCAAAGCAAAGCAACGGCTCGCAGTCATTCATATATGCCGTAGATAATGCCGGGTGTCCATCCAAAGCAATTGCCGGAAGTGCTCCTTGTAAATTCTCTGCCAGAACAGTTCCTAATTCCTGATTTTCTGCCATAAGCTTTTCCGCAAAATCAGCTCTGGGCTTTCTCGGCATTTTAAAGCCTTTCATTAGTTCACCGACAATATGCTCTGCATCTGCTGCCGAACCTCCATTACCTGCCACAAGCAGCTTTCCACCATTTACATAGCACTCTTCCAAAAGCAGATATGCAGAAATAATACTGTTCTTTTCTGATTCAAGTGAAGGGTACCGTTCCACTAATAAATCAATATGCTTCATCAATCTTTTTTTCCCAACTCACTCATTTTCGATACCCTTTCTTTTCATTTCAGACACTGTTCTACAAACTCTTTTAATGTCGGTATTGTCACTGTCTGACCATAAGATTCACGACCAATCAAAGCTGTTCTGCATCCTGCATTATAACCGGCTTTGATATCGTTTTCTCCATCACCAACCATCCACGACTGTGAAAGATCGATATTGAAATCTTCTGCCGCCTTCAACAGCATACCAGGCTTCGGTTTGCGACAAGTACAATCAATTTTTAGCTCTGGTCTCTCCCCTTCGTATCCCTTATGAGGATGATGAGGGCAATAGTAAATGGCATCCAAATATGCTCCTTCTTTTCCAAGAAGTGTCTCCATCTTATTGTGAATTTCTTCCAGCTCTTCAAAAGACACTTCACCGCGAGCAATTACCGGCTGATTCGTTACAACAACTGCAAGATAGCCAGATTCATTGATTTTACGAACTGCCTCAGCCACACCATCTATCAGTTCAAAATCATCTATATTTCGAAGAAAACCAACATATTTATTAATAGTTCCATCTCTATCAAGAAATACTGCTTTTTATGCTTATTTTTTGAGATTTTTCCCGGATACTCTTCCTTCTTTATAATCCGCGCATACGGAGTAATACCGTTCCGGGGTACCCATATCTTTCACATATTCTGGGCTGTCATAACAGAACATCTTTCCTGTTCCGGCTAAGGTTTTAATAACTGCCGATCCAAATCAACTTTTACCGGTTTACCGTTTGCACCGATCTTGCCTATTGAATCCGCATCAATATCAACCAGTTCCAGCACTTTCGGGCTGATAACATGCAATCCTGCATTCACTCGGTTTCTGTAATACTGCGGCCGCTCGTCTTCTTTTGCAAGCCACTTTTCTACCTCTCCATTTTTATCTGCAATGATTAACCCGCTATCATATGGATGGCTATTCGGGTGGGTAAAAAGTGTAACCATTCCACCATGTTCCTGATGGAAGCCAACAAAACGATTAAAATCAACATCAAACACTGCATCTGCATTTAAAAGTAGAAAATCAGATGTCAGATTATCTTTAATTTTGAACAAGGCACCTGCGTTGCCTAACGGTTCTTTTTCAAAATAGTACTCAATATGTACGCCAAACGGTTTTCCCGTCACAGGGGATGTACCAGATCCATCCCCAAAATAGTCCATAATAATATTACCAAGATGACTCACCGTAATAATAATGTCAGTAAACCCTTGGTCACGCAGACACTCCAGCTCATGTTCCAGTACTGGTTTCCCTTCAATTTTAATCATAGGCTTCGGGATATCACTGGCAACTGAAGAAATACGCGTTCCCTTGCCTCCTGCCATTATTACTACTTTCATCTCTTCATTCCTCACTCAAAATTAGTTCTTTGGTTCGTAGGTTTCCGGTGTATAGTAGATTACTCATGTACCACCATAAAGCATCATTTCAGAACGCCTTCGTTCTCACCAAAATACAATTTATGTTTCACATTTTCACCAATGGTTTTTGCTGGGACACCACCAACTACTTCGTTTTCTCCGACATCCTTTACTACTGCTGCATTTGCAGCAATAATCGCATTGTCTCCAATTTCAATTTGACCAAGTACTTTTGCACCCGCTGATATTCTCACGCCATTTCCAATGATTGGGGGCTCCGGTGCAAATGTATACCCTATTGTAACCTGCTGGTTAATCCAGCAATCACTCCCAATTTTTTTGCGCTAATGTTTGTTGCAAATCCATGCTGAATAAACAGTCTAGGACCAATCTCAGGTGTATTAATATAAAGCGTTTCCATCCCAGGAAACAATACCTTCAGCAGAAGTTTTGCCCCCCCCCGATTGAATCGATACTGTAGCAACGAACGATACTCTTTCCGTTCCAACATTAAGCCAGAAAAAATATCAAATCTAGAAACTTCATTTCTCTTATCACATTTCTTCCAATGATACAATTCCTCTATCACTATATTCTTTACTTCTTTTGGTGCCATATAAATACACATGTAGGCTGGTATTAAGCGCCAGAAATTCAATATCTGTAAAACTCTTAATCTTTTCATTCTTACTCCTTCGGAATATATGTCTCCGGCGTATAATGGATTACCCTCGTACCGCCATCTTCAAACGCAAACGGAATATGCATCAGGTCACGCATCGCCCAACGCACCGCATCCTGACGTTCAGGCTGAACATAGAATACGAGGAATCCACCACCGCCGGCGCCGAGAAGTTTTCCACCCAACGCACCAGCAGCCACGCCTTTGGCATACAAATCATCAATACTGTTCGTCGAAACAGCCGATCCAGTTTGACGCTTTAGTCTCCAGGTGTGATCCAGCATTCTGCCAAAATCATCAAGATCCGCATTCTTATCCGTCAAAACACGTTCAGCATCATCAACTAGAGCAAGCATCTCTTTCAACTGAGCAGTCTTATCTTGTTTTCCTGCTGCATTTGCTTTCTGCACATCAGAAGAAAAACGGGTAAACCCAGTAAAGAACATCATTAAATTCTGATTAAGCTGCTTCTTTTTTTCTGGTGAAATAATAACAGGCAGAACTTCATATCCGTCTGCATTAAAGTTGATACGATTGAACCCACCGAAAGCTGCAGCAATTTGATCCTGCCAACCACCAGCTTCCTGGCAAAGATTCCGTTCCAAATAAATTGCTTCATCTGCCAGTTTCTTCTTGTCTGCGTACTTGCCCTTCAAAGCATAAAAAGCATTTAACATTCCAACTGCAAAGGAACTTGATGTTCCTAAGCCAGATCGTGCCGGAAGGTCTGCTTCATATGTAAGACGAATCTCATGCATTCTCCATTTGCGAGGACATGCATCAACGCAATGCCAATAATGGCATACGCCTTCAATCCATCTATTCCCTCATATCGATCCGCTTTTGTAGCCACAAATTCTCTCCTCACATACCAGTCTTACTGATACACCTTCATAATTTTCTCGTAATACTCATCAATGGTATCGAAGCTGATGTCCTTGCAGTTCTTGCTATACTGCTCACACAGCTTCTTATCACCCCAGAGCTTCTCGATCTTCTTCTTCAGATCTTCGGCATTACCGCTCTCAAACAACTCGCCGGTCTTGCCAACCTGAATCAGCTCCGGGATACCACCTATCTCAGCTCCCAGCACCGGCGTGCCGTACATCTGGGATTCCATCACGGAGAACGGGCAGTTCTCATACCACTCAGAAGGGTAAATGGAGAACCGTGCCTCACGGATCAGCTTCTCCAGTGCCTCGCCTTTCTGGAAGCCAACGTTTTTGATGTTCTTAATACCATTTACTGTCTCTTCCAGCGGGCCAGTACCGGCAAAGATGAATTGCACATCCGGCAGTTCCTTACAGACCTTAATAAGTGTGCCGATGCCCTTTTCCTCCGAGAAGCGACCGAAGTAGAGGACGTAATCCTTCTTCTCCGTCTCTTTCCACTCCACCTTGTCGATGAAGTTGTGCATTGCCACAGTCTTCGTTGCAAACAGCGGATTGCTGTCCATTTTGCTCTTCATGAACTCCGAGCAGCAAATCATGGTGTCAATGTACTTGTAGGTGCCCTTCCACTTCCAGAACTCAGCCTCCATCATGCCGATGGCCGACTTCGCAGTGGAACCGTGGATGCACTTGCCTTTCATGCAGTTCACGAAATGGCCGCCGAGGCACTTCTCACAGTTCTGGTGGGTGTTCGGATTGTTCAGCATGTGGTTCGGGCAGACCAGCTGGTAGTCATGTGCCGTGAAGATGATCTTACAATCTCTTCCGTTCTCCTTGCGCCACCTCACGATTTCCAGAATGATGGAAGGTGTCAGCTGGTAGTTAAAATTATTCAGGTGACAGACATCCGGCTTGAAGTCGTCCAGAACTTTTCTCAGCTGCACCCGTGCTTCCTTGCTGTAGATGGTCTTGATCGGGTAGGTCAGCTTGCTCAGTTTGCTGCCGCCGTGGAAGTCCATACCAGATGTATAAGCATTGACCCGGTTGCCCACGCAGCGGCCTTCATGCTCCATACCGAAGTACTGAACCTCATGTCCGTGCTGCTCTAGCGCCTCACCCAGCTTAAATATGTAGGTTTCTGATCCACCGTTTGGATATAGAAATTTATTTATTATCAATACTCTCATCTATTATTTTCTCCTGTACAATTTCATCGTTTCCTTTACAACTTTATCCCAGTTGTATTTCTCGCAGATAAAGTCAGCTGCCTGATTCTTCATTCTTATAACCATTTCTGGATGGTCACAGGCCTCTTGCAGTTTTTTTTAGCAAGTCCTCTACATCCGACTTTTTGAAAATCAATGCCTTATCTTCCACAACCTCTGCGCACTCTGGAATGTCGGATACCAGACAGCAATTGCCGTAGCTCATTGCCTCCAGCAGACTTAATGGCATTCCCTCCAGATCAGACGGCAGCGTGTAAATGTAAGCATTGCTGTATAGTTCATCTAGCATTGCTCCCTGTACAAACCCGGTAAAGAGAATCCGATCGTCAACCCTTCGCTAGGTCTTTCACTTCCTCCATAAAGGAATCCGTATCGCTGGAGCCGCCTGCGATGACCAGGTTTTTTATCCGTCTTGACATTCTTGAAGGCCTCAACCAGATATCGAATACCCTTTTCTGGCACCAGACGACCGAGGAACAATATGTAGGAATCCTTTTCCAGTCCAAAATGATCCTTGATCAGCCTTGCCTCCCGAACCTCTGGCCGATTGACACCATTAGGGATAAAATGCGTCTCCCTTCCATAGGTCTCCAAGAAATACTTCTGCACTCCTTTGCTCAGAACAATGACCTCGTCCGCATATTTCGCAGCATTTTTTTCGCCTTGGTGGATAAACTTAGAGCCAAGTCCTGATTGCCATTTCTCGCGCTGCCAATCAATGCCATGGACGGTAACAACAACTCTTTTCCCAAACATCTTCGGCAGCCATGCAAAGAACGCCGGTCCTTCGGCGTGGATGTGCACCACATCGTATTTTCCAAATGCACTATAAAGTGCCGCAAATGCGGAGGAGCTGACTGCAGCAAGTCCGCGCCGTTCAATAGTCGGAACAGACTTCTGACGGATTCCCTCGTACTCCGTTTTACCAGCATCGTCATATTCCGCACCGCTCACATGATGGCCTGCTCTGTTGTAGCATGTCACCTGACAGCCCTGCTGCGCCATCCGTGTGCACAGCTCTTTTACCACGATCTCCACGCCGCCCTCTCTCGACCACCTTTTGTGGCCAAAAACAGCAAGCCTCAATTTCTCCTTCATTTTCCCTTTCCCGTCGCTTTCCCCATTTAGGGATCTCATCCCCATACCGTGCCAAACTCCGGCCCGGTTTCCTTTACATCAGAAAAAGCCCGGACGCATCTACGCCCAGGTTTTTGACAGATTTACGCCGCAATTCATTGACATTTTATTTCCAGAATCATCAATATCAATTTCGTAAATGTATTTATTGACACTAAAAATATTTTACCATTTTTTCCTCTGGGGTACAATACTTTGCAGCTGTATCATTGCCTGCATCATGGCTAAGATTTCCGTACTTTATTCCGTCTTTTTGTTGCAACCTATTCATTTTAGAAAGGAACTCGTTCCATTGCTTTTTTGCAGCAAAAAAAACACCCTTCCTCTCACGGAGACCCGCAAAAGGAAGGGTGTTGAACTCAATATCCTGTTGTCGTACCAATCACAGCATGTTCGTATCAGCAAAGCCAATACTAGTTGTCATTCAGCACGGCACCTCAAGCACTTTTGAGCGTAGAACTGTGATTAGCAGTTCTCAGCGAAGTACTTAATGGTACGGACCATCTGAGAGGTGTAGGAGTTCTCGTTGTCGTACCAAGACACGACCTGAACCTGATAAGTGTCGTCGTCGATCTTAGCGACCATGGTCTGGGTAGCATCGAACAGAGAGCCGTAACGCATGCCGATGACATCGGAAGAAACGATCTGATCCTCGTTGTAGCCGAAGGACTCAGAAGTAGCAGCCTTCATAGCAGCATTGATGGACTCCTTGGTGACATCCTTGCCCTTGACGACAGCAACCAGAATGGTGGTAGAGCCGGTGGGAACAGGCACACGCTGAGCAGAACCGATCAGCTTGCCGTTCAGCTCGGGGATGACCAGGCCGATAGCCTTAGCAGCGCCGGTGGTGTTGGGAACGATGTTCTGTGCGCCAGCACGAGCACGGCGCAGATCGCCCTTGCGCTGAGGACCATCCAGGATCATCTGGTCGCCGGTGTAAGCATGAACAGTGGTCATGATGCCGGAGACGATGGGGTAGGTCTTGTTCAGGGTGTTAGCCATGGGAGCCAGGCAGTTGGTGGTGCAGGAAGCAGCAGAAATGACCTGATCCTCAGCGGTCAGGGTCTTCTCGTTGACGGAGAAGACAATGGTCTTCAGATCGTTGCCTGCGGGAGCAGAGATAACGACCTTCTTTGCGCCAGCCTGAATGTGAGCCATGCTCTTCTCCTTGCTGGTGTAGAAGCCGGTGCACTCCAGAACGACATCAACGTTCAGTTCGCCCCAGGGAGCGTCCTTTGCGTCCTTAACAGCGTAGATCTTGATCTCCTTGCCGTCAACAATGATGGAGTCCTCGGTAGCCTCGACGGTGTGCTTGCCCTCGCCGATCTTGCCGCAGAAAGAACCCTGAGCAGTATCGTACTTCAGCAGGTGAGCCAGCATCTTGGGGCTGGTCAGGTCGTTGATTGCGACGACCTCGTAACCCTCAGCATCAAACATCTGACGGAAAGCCAGACGACCAATACGACCGAAACCATTGATAGCAACTCTAACAGCCATGTTAATAGTACCTCCTAATTATTTTACCCATAATCGGATAAATCACGGTATCTTTATTTAGACCAAAACGCAGAAAGTTTCAAGTGTCTGCCAAAAATTAACAAGACATTCACTGCATTTTTGCTTTGTACGATTTAATTCCTTCATTCCTGCTTTCGGCAATTGCGCCAACAGAGTGCCAATATTTTTGTCAGCTCTCCCCGTTCAAGCAGGCTGTAACGCACGCTCCGCCAATGCCGCCCACGCAGCAAAGGCCCAGTCCGGCAAAGATCTCCGGCCAGACAGCCGGTGCGGCCCAGCTCAGGCCGCTCATCAAAACCAGTACATAGGGCAGCTGCCAGCACAGGCAAAGTGCAAATGCGGCAAGCCCGGCTGCGCACAGTGTTTTGCCATTGCCCGGCTGCGGGACATGCAGTGCCCGGGCCAGCGCTGCCAAAAACACCAGTGCCGCAAGCGCCTGCCACACCGCCGCTGTAGGGGTCACGCGGTGCCAGCTGGAGCTGTTCTCCATAAAGCGCAGCAGCACGTTCCAGTAGAACAGCAGACTGCCCGCCACGGCCAGATACAGCCCACCAAAGGGCTTTTTCCACTCGTTGGGGCTGAGCCAGCAGCGGCCCATGGTGCTGAGCCACGCGGAGCACAGGCATTCCAGAATGCACCGCACAAAGCCGCCCAGACCGGAAGCTGCGCCCAGCGCGATCTGTGCACCCGCTGCGGCCAGAAAACATACTGCACCGACAAAAGCCAGAATACCGGCCAGCGGCCTGCGGCTACGCACCGCTTCCGAGTGGGAAGGCTGTGTACGGCCCACAAGCACTGCAGCCAGCACCACGATACCCAGTGCCAGATAGCGCCACCACACCGAGCCGACCACGCACAGACCGGTGACGGCATCGGTGCCAAAGGCAAGGTCTGCCGCGCGCAGCACGCCCAGCAGAATGCTCAGGATAAAACGAACAAAACAGAAGGATTCATCAGCGTTCCTCGATCGGCTTATATTTCTGGCGCACGCCCAGATACTTGTAAGCGGGACGAATGATACGGTTGGCGAATACCACCTCTTCCACGCGGTGTGCACACCAGCCGGGCACACGGGCAATGGCGAACAGCGGGGTGTAGATATCCTCAGAGATGCCCAGCATGTTGTAGATCAGGCCGCTGAACAGGTCCACGTTGGCGCACACCGGCTTGGTGCTGCCCTTTTCCTCGGCAAAGATGCCGGGGGCCAGCCGTTCGATGCTGCACAGCATATTATACTCTTCCTCAAAGCCTTTGTCGTAGGCCAGATGGCGGGCGCGCTGCTTCAGGATCACCTCACGAGGGTCGCTGATGGTGTACACCGCGTGGCCCATGCCGTAGATCAGGCCGGAGCCATCGCCCGCCTGCTTGCGCAGGATGCGGCGCAGATACTCGCGCACCTCATCGTCGTCCTCGGGGTTTTCCACATGCTTGAGGATATCCTTCAGCTGACGGTTCACCATCAGGTTAGCACCGCCGTGCTTGGGGCCCTTCAGTGCACCGATGGCCGCCGCGATTGCGGAGTAGGTATCGGTGCCGGAGGAGGACAGCACACGGGCGGTAAAGGTGGAGCAGTTGCCGCCGCCGTGGTCGGCGTGCACCAGCAGGCACATATCCAGCAGCTTTGCTTCCTCGTGGGTGAACTTCTGGTCCGGACGGTAGGTGCTGAGGATGTGCTCTGCCGTGCTCTGGCCGGGCTTGGGCAGGTGGAAGAACATGCTCTGCTTATCGTAGTAGCGGCGCTTCATCTGGTAAGCGTTCACCATCATGGTGGGCATGCTGGCGATCAGATTGATGCTCTGGCTCAGGATATTCTCCAGACTCAGATCCTCGGCGTGCTCATCATAAGAGTAAAGGCCCAGCACGCAGCGCTGCAGCTTATTCATGATATTGGGCGAGGGGGCGTTCATGGTGTCCATGAAGCCTTCCGGCAGGGCGCGGTGCTCTGCCAGGATCTCACAGAAATCGTCCAGCTGCTCCTGGTTGGGCAGACTGCCGAACAGCAGCAGCCAGATCACCTCTTCAAACACAAAGCGGTCGTTGCGGTAGGCCTCGTCCACGATCTCGTTGATGTTCACACCGCGGTAGATCAGCTTGCCGGGAGTGGGGATCACATGGCCTTCCTGATCCTTTTTGATAGCCCACAACGTCGCAGACGTTGGTCAGGCCGGCCAGCACACCGGTGCCATCCGGGTTGCGCAGGCCGCGCTTGACCCCCAGACGCTCGCTCGTCTCCGGATCGATGTAGTTGTTGGCAACATATTCCTCACACAAAGTCCGCATCGTGTTCGGGTCCAGCGTTGCCACCTCCGAATGTGCAAAATTCATAAGGGGAATTCTCCTTTCATCCTATTTATATACTTTCCCGCCACCCTCAATGATGGGTATAATTCTATATTATCGCATTTTGACGAGTAAATTCAAGCATTAACTGCACCGTTCAGCGCACAAAAAGCCGGTTTGGTGCATTTTTTGCGCTTGCATCGCAAAAGGCATTTTTCCCTGTTTCGCATCCTTTTTTCAGAGTATATCCGGTATTCTGATTCAAAAAAACACCGCTGTCGGAGGGTTTGGGACTATGAAAAAGCTTTTTTCTGCCAATCTTTGCGGTCCTGCTGGTGCTGGGTAGCATTCTGCCGCTGGCTGCCTACCGGGTCACACGCGCCGTGCTCAGCGGGGCAGAGCCCGCATCTTCTGCCGCATCTTCTGCCGTATCTTCGCCTGCAGCATCTGCGCAGCCGCCAAGTGCCGTGCCTTCTGCGGATGCCGAGACCTTTCTGGTGGAGGATCAGGCCACCGGACAGGTGCTGGAGCTTTCCCGTCAGGAATACGTTCTGGGTGCTGTCGCCGCCGAGATGCCGGTGAGCTGGCCGGACGAAGCGCTCAAGGCACAGGCCGTTGCCGCCCACAGCTATGCGCTCTACTGCCGGGACCACACCACCCTGCAAAGCGGCGCTTGGCTCACTGCCGACCCAGCCCGGCGGCAGGGCTGCCTGACCGAGCCGGTGCTGCGCAGCTACTGGGGCACCGCCTACGAGCAGAATTACGCCCGCCTCTCCGCCCTTGTGGACGAGGTCTTGGATGAGATACTTTATTATGAGAATGCTCCTGCCTGCGCCAGCTACTTTGCCATTTCCAATGGGCAGACCGAGGCCAGCGAAAATGTATGGGGTTCCGCCCTGCCCTACCTCATTTCAGTGGACAGCAGCACCGACCGTTCCGCTGACAACTACGAATACACCGTCACCTTTTCCGCAGAGCAGGTGCAGCAGGCCCTTGCAGGCCTTGGCATTTCTGCCGACCTCGCCGCGCCGGAAGGCTGGTTCGGCCCGGCAGCGCTGACCAGCGCCGGATACACGAAAAACCGTCACGGTCTGCGGGCAGACCGTGACCGGCACAACACTGCGCCGGGCGCTGGGCCTGCGCAGCACATGCTTTACGGTACAGTACCAGAGCGGGAATTTCAGCTTTACCACCCGGGGTTACGGCCACGGCGTGGGCCTGAGCCAGTGGGGCACAAAGGCCATGGCGGAGCAGGGCAAAAGCTATGCCGATATTCTGGCGCACTACTACCCCGGCACGCAGCTGCAAGGATGAAAAAGCGGCCCGCACCGCAAAGGCACAGACCGCTTTTCTATTCACTCTTTTTCTTATACCCGCACCATATCCGGGGTGATCTCGGCCAGAGAATGCGCACCGCACATCTGCATGGTGTCAGCCAGCTCACCGGCCAGCTTATCAATGTAGCACTTCACGCCTTCCTCGCCGCCGCCATACACAGCCGTGACGAACGGGCGGCAGATCAGCACGCCGTCTGCACCCAGTGCCAGTGCTTTGAACACATCCACACCGGTGCGGATGCCGCCGTCCACCAGGATCTTCACGCCGGTGCCCTTGAGGGCCGCTGCGATCTCCGGCAGCACCTCGGCAGTGGCCGGGCACTGATCCAGCACGCGGCCGCCGTGGTTGGACACCACGATAGCAGCCGCGCCGGCTTCCTTTGCCTTCAGTGCGCCCTTAACGGTCATAACGCCCTTGACGATGAAGGGGCGCTCGGCCAGCTTGACGATCTCGGCAAGCTCTGCCACGCTCTTGCTGCCTGCTGGCGGAGTCATGTTCTTCAGGAAGGGCAGACCGGCTGCGTCCACATCCATGGCCACGGCAAAGCAGCCACTGGCCTTGGCCTCGGCCATCTTTTCCTTAATGGTATCAATGTTCCAGGGCTTGATGGTGGGCACGCCGCAGCCGTTTGCTGCGCCAATGGCCTTGGTGGCCATCTCCATAACGGTGGGGTTGGTGCCGTCGCCGGTAAAGGCTGCGATGCCGTTCTCTGCGCAGGCGCGCACCAGCACATCATTATAGGTCATATCGGTATAGGCTTCGGAGTAGTGCAGGTTCACAGCACCCACCGGGCCTGCAAAGAACGGGTACTTGAAGCTCTTGCCAAACAGCTCAATATGGGTGTCCGGGGTGCCGCCCTCGCACAGGGTGTCCATGTTCACACGGATCTCGGCCCACTTATTATAATTGCGGATGGCCGTATCGCCCACGCCCTTGGCACCGGGCCCGGGATCTGGTTTTTGCAGGCCACGCCGTTG